>Ga0114967_10003320_pt1 | contig 13238 bp, 12 predicted proteins | sample M_130628_MF_Meta_FD_92639 | JGI IMG/M metagenome (GOLD analysis project Ga0114967, IMG submission 92639) | Freshwater microbial communities from Lake Montjoie, Canada to study carbon cycling - M_130628_MF_MetaG | ecosystem: Environmental > Aquatic > Freshwater > Lake | place: Lake Montjoie... | reverse complement strand
TTAGCTCAGTTGGTAGAGCAGGTGACTCTTAATCACCGGGTCGGGGGTTCGAGTCCCTCACAACCCACTTACATGCAGTCAATCCATTTAACCGCCTTATTGAGAACGCTAATCAAATAGTTGATTCGAATCTTCCAAGGCAATTAGCGCAGTAAATCACGAACTTTGATTAAAAATGGGAGTTTCCTGAACACTAACGATTTTAGAATACGAATTCGTGATACAAGATATGAAGTTTTGTAACGGTTATCTAGTTGATTGATCAACTGGTCAAAATTTTCGACCGCTGTATCTGTGCTCTCTCTACGGATTCCCACAAAATATGTGTCGCGGGACCAATGGTTTTCATATACTCCGTATCTTTGAAACCAAATATCCAAAGAAATTGCTCTCTTTATATCCTGAGCGCTCACATTTCGGTAATATTCAACTCCTTGGCGCACCACAAAAGGAGCTGCGTAACCTTTATCAGATCTACTTGTCCCGTGCTCTGGTCTGAAACGTCCTGCACAACTTAATACAACAATGCCGCCTGGTTTTGATAGCCGACACATATTGAAAAAGATTTCACGCCATGTCGGTGTGTGTTCAAATAATTCGCTCGACATCGCAATGTCAAATGAAGCGGTTGGGAAGTCAACCAATTCTCCACGGGAAACCAAATCGACATTGTCTCCGTAATCCAAATCAACACCAACATATTCGCAGTCAATTGGTTCAAGTAAACGATGTGGGCCCCCATTTATGTCGAGAGATCCAAAATCTATGATTCGAGTTTTGGATCCTGGCACCCAAGAAACAGAATCGAACACTGTTTTAAAAAAATTCATCTGTTCTGGATGCGACATACTTAAAGAGTAAGGGAAAGAATAAACTAAATCAACCTTGAAAAAAGTCTTTGTTCTCAGGCTCGTATTGCAACTCAAAGCCCACTACTATTATGCCTATTACCTTAGGATTTCCGCCTAAGTCAGCCCAAATCAATCCGAAATTTGGATTCTTATGAAACCACTTGGAGGGAAATATAAATAATGAATTTATTAAAAGACTTAATTAAGGAAATTTTAGCACTTACACAATTATTGGTTAACTTTTGTAGACTTCATCTCCTATTATTTTCTAGCGGCCCCAGAAGCGGTGCAACCTATAAAATTTCAGAGCCAAGCCATGTCCCAAGCGAGCGAAGTACCTCAAAAATTAAAACTAAGATTATTGCCCTCTATTTGCCCCAGTTTCATAGTATCCCCGAAAACGATCACTTCTGGGGCGAGGGTTTTACTGAATGGACAAATGTAAAGAAAGCTAAGCAGAACTTCTTTAGGCACTACCAGCCACACATACCATTAGAAAGTAATTACTACGATTTATCAAAAATTGAAGTGATGAAAAAGCAAATGCAAATTGCAAAACTTTTCGGAATCGACGCATTTGCGATCTATTATTTTCTTTTTGATGGAAAACAAATTTTGGAAAAACCAATAAACAATCTCCTAAATCATCCAGAGGTTGACTTTCCTTTTTTCTTGATATGGGCAAATGAAAATTGGACTAGAAGATGGGACGGGCAGGATCACGAAATACTTCTAAAACAGTCATACAACGAAGGCTGGGAAGAGGTATTTGCTGACTCTCTCACACCCTATTTGAGTGACAAAAGGTACTTTAAATTCAATGATAAGTGCTTGGTTGGACTATACATTCCTTCCGATATTCCGAATTTATCAGCATCTATTGAAAGAATCAGAAATAAAATTAGAAGTAAATTAGCAATCGAAATTTTTATAATCGGCTCAACGTCAAATCACAGAACTCAATTTTCATGTGAAAGTAGTGGTATCGACGCAAAATACATCTTTCCGCCAAATATCAATACATCAACAAGAAATTCTAAACTATTTAAAACTATTTCTAATTCGTCAGGTTCAGCATTTCACTACTCTAATTATGTATTTAATACTAGTGAGGCAATTAATATTAGCCAGGACGAGAAATATTTCAAGACCGTTTTCCCTTCTTGGGACAACACTCCTAGAAGGGGGTTAAATTCCAGAATTATCCTCGGTGGAAGGCCTAAATTTTTTCAGGCATGGATCTATCGCGAGTTAATGAGTTCGGAGAAAAAACAGGATTTATCAGAAGATCTCCTATTTATTAATGCTTGGAACGAGTGGGGTGAGGGTTGCCATTTAGAGCCAGATGAGAGGTACGGTTACGAATGGCTATCGGCGGTTTACAACGCAAGAAAGAGTGTCTTGAAAGATTCGCATAAGGCTTAATTCTGAATTAATTGTTTGGGAATAATTGCTAGGTAGTTATGAGAAAACTGTCTAAGGAATTTCAGTTCCAATTGATCAATCTAGAGTTGAACGATTACTCATGGCCGTTATCGGGTCACCAATAAGGACTCCTTGACGCGATTGAACGATATGCACGAATTCTCCCGCTTCGAGCAAGCTGTCGAAACTCCCCATATCAAGCCAAGCTGTTCCTAACGGTAGAACTTCTACGGAAAGTTTATCGCGCGACATATAGTCTTTTATCGCATCCGTAATCTCTAACTCCCCTCGTGCGCTCGGCTTCAAATTACGGCAAATTCCAACAATATCTTTGTCGAAGAAATAGAGGCCCGGGATTGCCAAATTAGATTTTGGGTTTTTTGGTTTCTCTTCAATTGAGATTGGTTTACCCGAACTATCTAGTTCAATTACTCCATATTGTGTTGGATCGTTAACCTTATAGGCAAAAACGGTGGCACCCTCGACTGAATCCAGTTTCTGCAACTTTCTGCCGAGTCCCGTTCCATATAGGAAGTTATCGCCTAAGATTAGGCAGAAGCCCTCGCCATTTAGAAACTTTTCTGCGATTAACGGAGCTTGCGCTAAGCCAGCTGGTTTCTCCTGTTGAGCGTATAAGATTGAAATCCCAAACTCTGACCCATTACCTAGTAGGGACTGGAAGGAAGGTGCATCCTCAGGTCGGGTGATTACAAGCACATCGTTTATCCCCGCGAGAATCAAGGTTGTTAACGGGTAATAAATCATTGGTTTGTCATATACGGGTAAAATCTGCTTAGAGATGGCTTTCGTTAATGGATGTAACCTTGTACCCGAACCACCTGCAAGAATGACGCCCTTCACATTAATTCATCTCTGTGTATAGAAATTTGGAGCCAACTTATGAACTTAATGATTACGGGCGGTGCTGGATTCATAGGATCTCGTTTCGCTGAGTTATTAGTGACTCAAGAAATTCAGAACAAGTTCGAGAGTATTACTGTTGTTGATAACTTGACCTATTCAGGCAATCTCGCCAATCTAGCTTCAGTTATTTCTGCCCCTCAATTCTATTTCTACAAAGCAGATATTTGCAACCGAAATGATATCGAGTCTGTGTTGAATGAGCGCTCGATCGATGTGATAGTTAATTTTGCAGCTGAATCTCATGTGGATAGGTCCATCGAGTCTTCATACGAGTTCCTTCAAACCAATGTGATGGGCACGCAGAACCTATTGGATTTGGGCAAGAAACTTGGAATTAAACGATTCCTGCAGGTCTCGACTGATGAGGTATACGGAGCCATTGCAACAGGGAGTTGGGAAGAAGATGAACCACTCAAACCTAACTCACCATATTCGGCCAGCAAGGCTGGTGCCGATTTACTTGTCTTATCATATGGTAGAACTTATGGAATGAATGTTGGCATTACGCGATGCTGCAATAATTATGGAATACGTCAATTCCCAGAAAAGATTATTCCTCTATTTGTTTCTAATCTGATCGATGGAAAACGAGTTCCGATTTACGGAGACGGTAAACAGATACGCGAATGGATTCATGTTGATGATCATAGTCGCGGGATTGCAACCGTTTTAGAAAATGGAAAACCAGGAGAGATATATAACATTGCAGGAACAGATGAATTTGAAAACATTGAAATTGCCAGAAAAATTATTGCATATTTTGGCAAAAGCGAAGAAGAATCTTTCGAATTTGTCGCTGATCGTAAAGGACATGACATTCGTTACTCGCTCACGGGGTATAAATCTCGCAGAGAACTTGGGATTGAGCCAAATATAGACTTTGAAACCGGACTACGTAAAACTATAGATTGGTATGTTTCAAATGAATCCTGGTGGCGACCTCTAATGAAAAATAAATGAATCGAATTCTATTACTAGGCGGAAGTGGAATCCTAGGATCAGAAGTGCTTGCTCAACTCAAGGCAGGAAGTTTTGATTATCTTGCACCAAAATCTACTGACCTAGATATTAGAGATAAAGTGAGTCTCAATAACTTTGCGCTGCTATTCAAACCGAATTGGATTGTCAATTGTGCAGCTTGGACAAACGTAGATGGCGCAGAAGTTCTATTTGAGGCAGCATTAGAACTTAACGAAGGTGCCGTTAGGAATATTGCAGAAGTGGCAGAAGATATGATGATTAAGGTTATTCACATTTCGACTGATTATGTATTTAATGGTGAATCCTCAGTTCCGTATGATGAGAATGCGATTGTAGCACCATTAAATAAGTACGGAGAATCAAAACTTCGTGGAGAAAAAGTTCTGCTGGACATTTTACCAATAGATGCGTACATAGTTAGAACCTCTTGGTTGTACGGTATAAAGGGAAAGAATTTTGTTAAAACTATGGCCACAAACGCAATAGGCAATAAGACCGCACGAGTTGTTGACGATCAGTTTGGTACTCCAACTAATGCTAGAGATCTTGCTAAGGCAATTATTTCTATCACCGAGTATTCTCCGATAGAAGGCATTTATAATTTTTCGAACATCGGAAGCTGTAGTTGGTTTGATCTTGCGCAGAACATATACAAGCAACTAGATTCTGATCCGAATTTGATCGAAGCGATTAATTCTACGAGTCTAAATTTAAAGGCAAAAAGACCAAAGTACTCATTACTCAGCAAGGATAAATGGCTGAAAAGCGGCCTAATTGATATTCCGGAGTGGGAATGGTCTCTGAAATCTGTACTTCCTGAGATACTAAGCGAAATACAAACTTCGGAGAAGATATGACTTTACAGGAACTTTCGATATTAGGCTGCTACCTTGCAAGTCATAAAGTATTTCCCGATAAGCGCGGATTATTCAGAGAATGGTTCCGATCTGAGGAAATACTTACTATTGATAAAAGTTTCTCGGTGAAACAGGCTAATTATTCAAATTCTAAAAAGTGGGTGATCAGAGGTATTCATTATTCGCTAGCCCCAAATGGACAGGCCAAGGTTGTTACCTGCGCCAGTGGCGAGATCGTTGATGTCCTTGTTGATTTACGTGAAGGATCGCCAACATATTCGAAAATTGAGTATGTTGAATTAGCCGAGGATTCTGGAAAAGTGGTTTATGTTGCTTCAGGTATTGGTCACGGATTTATTGTGAAAAGTGATTTCGCGTCCGTTGTTTATTTAACGTCAAGTGGATATATGCCAGAATATGAAAAGGCGATTTGCCCAACTGATCCAGGACTAGGAATAGATTGGCCCATTCCTGTAGGCGAAATTGCAATAATCTCGGATGCGGACCTGAACGCGAAAAAACTCCTGCAGGCGATTGAAACAAATGAACTCCCAAAGTGGAGCTAAGTTAATTTCTTCATGAAAAAAGAAAGAAATACATATATATCGTCAGAGAAAAAACCCACTCCAAAATTTGCGATCTTGATAATTTCTGCGAATGACTTCACCAATCGTTTTTTGCGGTTCGCGCAAACAAAAACATGGGTACGAGACTTCAAGCATATTGCTCCAGTGTATTATGTTCAAGGCAACGGAATACTAGGCGTCGGAGAAAAAGACGTTCACAAATTACATGATTTTGGTCCTCTAAAGGATGGCTCAATATCATCTGTTTCTAATTACAACTTAGAAAGTTTTCAAAAGAATATTTTTACTTTCACTTCCGTGATTGGTTGGGATCAAATATTGCCAAATACTGTTGGAGCACTTGAATCAATTATGAAAATAGAGGATTGTGATTACATAATAAGAACAAATTTGTCATCATATTGGGATGTAAAAAACACAATTAATCTTTTGAATTCTTTACCAAAAGTGAACTTGTACGCTGGTCCAATTCAAGAAGTAGACGGTTTCCAATGGGTGGAAGGCGATGCAATAATTATGTCGGCAGATGTCATAAATTTGCTTTTGCACAACAAGAAATTAATTGATGATAGAGTGATTGATGATCTTTCAATTGCTTATGCTTTGAATAAACTAGGCGTAGTGCCTTTAGATATTCCGCGCCCTAGGTTAAGTATTCATCTAAAAAAATTGGCTTTAGCCTTTTATTCGGATAATAGAACTAAGCACCCACAATTTATCAGGACTAAGTTCCCAGAATCTCTCACCTCTAGTGCAAACATACGATGCAAGAATCCTCATGAGATTCTCGGGTTTCATGCGAGGGTGGATCCACTTATTTTTATAATTTTAAGAGTTGCTGCTTTATTTAAGAGAAAGTCTTGATTTGTGCGTTTCTTGCCAGACAATAATCTATTCCATCTTGAATTTTGAATTCTACTAGTGTTGAGATACATAGACATCAGAATTTAACCTAGCTCGGAGATAAAACGCTTTGAGCAAAAACTGTTTACATACAGCGCGAGTTAATGATACTTTTGGATAATGAGGAAATATTTAAAAATCCAATTTTCGGTTTTCTATAGATTTGCGAGGCGCAGATTTAGATTTTTTAAGCGTATATCAACCGCAATTCAATGGTATCGCAAACAAAAAGCTGATCTCAAATTGGCAAATAGTCGTTGGGGATATTCGAAGTTTCCCTTAGATTTATCGACAATACCGTTGACAGAAATCTATGAATTAAGGCCTAGTATTGAACCGAATTCGTATCATTATAATCCATCCATAATTTTTGACTCCCAAGACTTATATATCTGTTGGAGAGTATCAAATTTTAAGGGGTCGCCAAATGTCAATTGGGCAAAAGAAGATAGGCTAAATTCGGGAAATTTTGCTCCTAATCTCTTTAAGAATTCTATTGCTACCGGAGAAATTAGAAACTTTAATATTTATAATCATTCAAACATTGAAAATCAAAGACTAGTCACTAAGTTGACAGAATTTGTAAGGCATGGCTCAACAAATCAAACTGATAACGACACTTTACAAGTTAGTACCTTAATTGATCCTAAATTTATGAATGAAAAATCAAATCTAATTCTAGGTAATTTTGAAACATGGACAAAGTCACAAAGTGGGAAATATTACGTCCAACAGACCATGGGAATTCTTGATTTACAGAACAAAGGAAAATGTACACTTATTCCATATCAGAAGAGTACTGGTGAGAAGAATTGGTGCTTCATTGAATCAACCGAAGATTCCTATAAATTCCTTCGCTCAAGTTCACCAGAGATAATACTTTCGATACAAAAGTATCCACCTTATTCTATTCTTAATGAAGAAACTAGGTTTAATGCCAAGCCATTTGCTAATGGTGGATCGAATTTCATAAGAGTTGATGACAAATATTTTCTTAGAATTGCGCGCTATCGTTTTTCGGCGAGAGGTAAATATAATTGTCATATATCAATAGTTGTAAAGCATGATCTCAATTTCAAGGAAATTGCGAGAACATCTCCCTTTATCTTTCGAGTTTTCGGATACGAGATTTGCAATGGGTTTCAACTCCACGATGAAAAATTTATATTTTCTTGGGGTGAAAATGATGAAACAATGCTTCTGGGATCCATTGAAAAGAATACGTTTCTAGATTGGTTAGAGAAAATGTGGGAACATGTAAATGATTGAATCGCAAAATGCTATTGATTAATAAGTTAAAAGAATTGAGTCGTAGGAATTATGAATTGATGATCGTACTGGTAAAGTTGAGCAGTTTCAATGTCTATCAAATAATACCTAATGTATTCAGGAGTTGATTAATGACTATCCCCAAGGTTATATATCAAACAGTATCTGACGTAACGAAACTACGACCAGAGTACATACTCAATAGAGAAGCGATAGCTAGGGTAAATCCTAACTGGCAAATGAAACTTTTCAGCGATGATGATATTGGTGATTTTATAATCGATGAGTTCGATGAGAAGATGTTTAGTTATTACAGCAAGATAAGTCCAGATTATGGCGCAGCTCGGGCAGACCTATTTAGATATTTACTTATCTATAAATATGGTGGACTCTATTTGGATATCAAATCCAGCGTTATCAAGAGTCTTGACTCAGTCATTAAAGAATCTGATGAGTTCATCACATCTACATGGCCCTTATCTATAGACGGTGTGGATATATCTCTTTGGGGTAATCACAAGAATCTGACCCACTCGGAATATCAGAACTGGTTCATTTTATCGGCCCCAGGTTCGAAGATTCTAGAAGATGTAATTACAAGCGTATGCGCAAATATTGATCGATACAACCCACTGAGACATGGCGTAGGAAGAATGGCCGTTCTTGAAACCACCGGACCGATTGCATATTCAAAAGTGGTTCATAAATACGTTCTTAGTGGAAAGGCAAGGCTAGCCTCTAATGAACATCTTGGTTTAAAATATACAATTTACAACATTGAGAGTAGGGCGCACGCACTGGGAGATCCAAAGAACTATAGGTATCAATTAACACCGATAATTTATAAATCACATTTTAATTCAGTCATAGTGAAATTCTACTTCTATTCTACAAAGGTCTTTGCTTTTATATGGAAGAAACTAGTCACATTGATTAAATATGAACACTCTAAGTGAGTTAGAATGAAATAGTGAAGATATGACATCTTATATTTTATATCAGTATACTTAACGCTTAACAATTTACATGAGGTAATTGGAGATATGGCGAAAAAATTAGAATTGAATGAATTAAAATTTGTTCGTGGAGCGATTGTAGTATCTGCCGGTGGGCACCTAGAACAGGCAATTCGAAGAGTAAATCAACTTGAATTAGGCAAGAATGTATCTTTTATAATTCCTAAAAATGCTCAATCAGAAAGTAAACTTGAAAAGCAAAACAAGATCTACATTGGAGATGTGGGTTCAAGAAATATTTTTAGCTTGATGATTGCTGTAATTAGGCTTTTAAAACTCTTGAACAAGCGAGATTTTGATTATGTTTTATCTACAGGGGCTGGTGTCGCATTGGCAAGTTGCTTTGTGTGCAAAATTAAAAGAATTAATTTCTACTATATAGAGAGCGTAGCCAGAGTTATAAATCCTAGTTTGACCGGCAAAATACTTGCGCTTACTAAATCAACCTTACGATATTCGGAATCTTCATACTTTGATGGTAGAAAATGGAATAAAATTGAAACATTGTTTGCAATGTACAAAATTTCCAAAAAAACTGATGCTAATCCCAAAACCCGCCCCTTGAAGATATTCGTTACCGTAGGAACAGTTCACAGATATAGGTTTGAAAGAATAATTGATGTAGTTAAAACAATTGCAAAAGAAAATGATCAAGTTGTATGGCAAATTGGTGACATTAATTCAATTGAATTTATTGGTGATTGCTATCGGGAATTAACGGAAACCGAATTTTCTCAGATGGTTGATTGGGCTGACGTTGTAGTAACACATTCAGGTGTCGGATCAATTCTAAATGTATTAGACCGAGGAAAATATCCTATTGTGGTTCCACGTTTAAGTAAGTTTGGTGAGCATGTCGATGATCATCAGATTGAAATTGCCGCAGTGATTTCTGATCTCGGATTGGGTTCAATAATTCTCGACCACATCAGTGATGAAGTCCTCCACAAAGCATTGTCGTATAAAATCGAGATTCGAGAAACAGAATCTCTATAAGTGAACTAAATTTTAATATTCATTTTTGTTCAATAATGTGAAGTCCCAAACTGCTATACTTGAAGTATGAAGAAGTTTGAGGTATTAGTTATAAATGTTGCAAGTGACAATGCTCGTCGTATTTCGATGTCGGAAAGATTGCGCCAAAGGAATATAGATTTCAGGTTTGTAAGAGCTATTGAAGCGAAGAACATAACTAATTCTGAACCAAGGTTTTTAACCTCGACCGCGCAGGCTGTGTGGCAATCTCACTTAAAGTGCCTATTAATGGCTGCAGAATTCTCTACGCCAACTCTTATTTTGGAGGATGACGCCATTTTGTCCTTTGATGAGGCAAAAGTTAAGACCCTTGTAGCGCTTATGAATTCTGAGAGAATAGATTTCATTCAATTAGGGTTCTTAGATATAAACCTTGCTGGACGTTTTTCTATCAAACTTAGGAATCTTTATAGCTATTTCACAAGAAATTCTTTTCTGCCTTCTTTATTTTTAATATTTGGATTTAAAGAAGTTGGAAGAGCAAGCAGTCAGTCATGGAGAAAGAAATTGCCTAATGATTTTGTAGTTAATGACGTTCGCTTCGGCGCTCACTGCTACTTGGTTTCTCCAGAATTTGCAAAAAAAATGCTATCTCTTAATTCGCCTGCTTTTTTACCCGCTGATGATTTCTTTGTGGCTTTAAGTCGTGCGAAATCTTTTAAAATGATCCGCTTGAAGAAGTCTTATTCGGCACAAGACGATTCACCTTCGGCATTTTCATCAAGATTTTTGCTGAAATAGTATGTTATTTTTCACTTTAATTTCATGGTCAGTGGTATTTCACTGGCATTCGATTCAATATTTTCCATCATTTAAGAATGCAAAGCAATGATTAGTTAACTACTTTTTTATGAAAATAATATCTTAGAATTAAGCTAATGTTACATCCCTAACATCTTAACCTGTGCCTCAAAATCAGGCAGGACGTTCCTCATTTCATCGAAATTCCCTTGCGCGATAATTCTACCTTGTTTCAAATAATAGATTCGGTCACAGGCCTTAATAATTGAAAGCCTATGTGTAACAATCACTATTGTGACTTTACCTCTAAGTGAATTTATATAATTTATTACCGCATGCTCCGTGGAGGAGTCGAGTGCGCTGGTGCTTTCGTCAAGAACTAATACTTCTGGGTTTGAGAACAGGGCTCTCGCAATTCCAATCCTTTGAACCTGCCCACCGCTTAGATTTGAACCAAGCTCGGAAATTAGGCAATCTATCCCCTTCTCTTGTTGAAGCACAAATTCACCCAACTCAACTTTTTCTAGCAAGTTAAATACCCTTAGCCGATTCACTTCAAAATCTGAAGTGTCTAAACCTACAGCGACATTCTCAAACAATGTTCCTTCGTAAATGGGAACTTTTTGTGGCACATAAGCCACTTTTCCAGGCCACTTAGAAAAACATACGTGAGGTTCAACTCCTGACACATACACGCGGCCCGTATCGGGTGACTGGTAACCTAAAATAACATCAATAAGAGTAGATTTTCCAGACCCACTTGGACCAACAATTGCAATAGTTTCTCCTGGTTCAACTTTAAAATTTAATTCAGCTAGCGTGGGTTGAACTTGTGATGAATCATAATTGAAAGAAAGATTCTCGACTAAAATTTCAGGGGAGAAAACAGTTTTATTTTCATCGCCCGTAGGCGAGTAAAGTAGATTTGGAACTTCTTCTACAGCAAGATGATTATGCTCCAAGATATCGAAAATGCTGCTAGTTTGCTCTTTAGATTTCTGAAAGATACCTAAGTAATACTGGATCCGCATTAGGCTTGGAATCAAGCGACTAGCTGAAATCACGAATAAGACCAAAAAAGATAAGATTAAATCCTGATTGTTTGAGATTTTAGCTACCAACGCGATGATTCCAATTCCACCGAAAAGTGCCATCTCATAAAAATATTTCGGTCTTAGTTGGGAGAGGGTAACTACAGCGCCGGCTTTTACGCTAGCACCACGGGCATCTACAATTTTGTTCAACATCAAATTAAGTTTTGCTGAAACAAAAAGTTCTCTTAGGGACAAAAGGGTCTCCTGAAGGCGAGCGCGTCCCTCAATTTCTTTTTCCCACTGTATTCGGTAAGAATTCTTAGTTTTAGTTTTTTCTTGCTTGCGAAGTGCAATAAATATAAACAAGAAGTAGGCAAGAGTCGGAATAAAAAGAACTTTTGCAGTAATTAACAAATTAACACCAATTAGAAATATTAATACTGAATCCGTCAAAATAACCGAGATTGGAATCAAGGTATCTCTGAAAACCATTTCTGTTGAATTGAAAAGAGTATACGAAATGTCCTGGGAAGAGAGCTTTCGGTAGGAACTAGTGCGAAAAGCAAAAATCAATTGAGACAGTCGCTTGACCAGATCGATTGTCTCCCTCACCATAATTCGAATATTTATAGAGTGGAGGATTAAGGACAAAACACCTTTTAAAATGAAAATGCTTAGTACTACTACGAGTAAAAAATTCGTGTCTGCTCCGGAATAGATCCTCTCTATAAATCGTGATGTCTGTCCAAAGGAACTATTCTTCGTTCCTTCGACATATTGAAGTCCAATAACTAATTGAACAATTAGCCCTAGGCCAACTAAATCTAGAATAGAAGTGACAGACTGGGCACTAAGAATCGATATATAAAAAATGCGCCCTCGAATAGACAACAGCTGGAAACACCTGCAGGCGTGTGACCAAGACCCTGTTTTTAATTGCTTAGTACCGTTTGACTCATTCATTCAAGTTTTCACTCTCTGCCCGCCCCAGTATAGTACGGCAAATGAAAAGTCAGAAAACGGGCTTTAGATCGGAAATTGCAGCACTACGAGCGGTCGCGGTGATTCTCGTGATGTTGAGTCACTTCGGCATCCCTGGATTTGATTTTGGCTTTATAGGTGTTGATATTTTCTTCGTGATTTCAGGATTCTTAATAACTCGAATACTTTATATGGATTATTTATCAAAAAACCAAGATGGCGATAACAAAGGAACACTCGCACTCGGAACATTTTACCTACGAAGAATTCGAAGATTAGTTCCCGCAGCGCTAGTAATTATCATCTTAGTAAATATCGTTTCATACTTTCTTTATAATCCAGAATCTAGAAGTAATCTAAGATTGGATTCAAAATGGGCCTTACTATTTTTAGCCAATGTTTCATTTCTTCGAAGTGGATCAGATTACTTTCAACAGACGAGCGAGCCCTCCATGTTACAACACTATTGGTCTCTCAGTGTTGAGGAACAATTTTATTTTATTTGGCCACTTTTATTTCTTATAGCTGCCAGTCTTCAAAAAGTAAAATTTCGTAAAAAATATTTTCGGTTTAATAAGCGAATTTTAGTCTTAATTGGAATCGTTTCTTTTGGCTCGTTTCTTTTCTTACAGCA
>Ga0114967_10003319_pt1 | contig 13240 bp, 11 predicted proteins | sample M_130628_MF_Meta_FD_92639 | JGI IMG/M metagenome (GOLD analysis project Ga0114967, IMG submission 92639) | Freshwater microbial communities from Lake Montjoie, Canada to study carbon cycling - M_130628_MF_MetaG | ecosystem: Environmental > Aquatic > Freshwater > Lake | place: Lake Montjoie... | reverse complement strand
TCGGGTGGTCATGCGGCTTTCTCCCGGCCCCTGCCCTTGTCGCGCCGCGAACACTAGCGCCGGAGCTCCCTCCGGCCATTGCTTCCACAGTGCCTCGATCCGTGTGTTTACCTCGGCAAAGTTTGTCTGAGTGGTCCGCCAATAAGAGAACACCGCACCATTCTGAGCCGGAGACCGCCCCTCCGCCGGGGTCTTCATCACGATCTCGCGCACGGCTGCCGGCAGTGGATCCGCCACGGCGTTGGTGGCCGACGAAACCGAAAGACGGAACCGCCCTAAGTTGTGGGTCTGCAAATCATCCGAGTTCCATCCACCGTGTTCCTGGTGGAGCTCAAACTCGAGAATCGCCCCCTTTGGAAAAGAAACCGGCTTTTCGGCCACAAAGACCGCCTTGCGAGATTGGTTGCGTCGCCCCGGTCCCGCATCAATGCCCCAGGCAGTCTCCTTCTTGCCGTCGATAGCATGAGACACCGGACCGTAGGTGCGCTTTTTATCGGAGCGGTCGTCGAATTCTGCCTCCAAAGGTTTCTGCTCATTCGCAAAGTCGGCGGTCGCCTGAATAAACTTCACGGAGACCTTGTTGGTCGGATTTTCTGGATCCGTGGCGGTGACCTTGAACTCGCTGAGCGCGGCCATGCCGCGGATGGACCGTCCGGGCCCTTGGCAGGGCAAATTGGGATCGGTCAATTGCTCGAGACGGAACGCCGAAATGGAGGTGAGCCCATTCGTTCCCCGGAAGTGGGGTGCCCACTGAGTGGGGGCATAACTGGCAGCACGAATCGACCCGTCTTCATATTGATAGAACCTCTCCCCTCGTTCTCCGACATGCTCGCAATGAACGACCGTCCACTCCGGCTGATCGCCCCGCACCGATGCTTCCCAGGCTGCCATGCGAACCTGCCAGTCCGCCGTGGTGTGGCGAAGAATCTCCTCCTGTTCCCGGATCTGCCGCGCCAACTGGTCACGCTGGAGTTGTTGCGAAGGGCTGTAGGCCACGACGGACGATTCGTGATCGTTGTTCAGGAAGGCAAAGAAGCGGTAGTACTCCTCCTGCGAAATGGGATCGTATTTGTGGTCATGGCATTGGGCACACTGAATGGTAATGCCGAGCACCGCCTTGCCGATGCAGTCCATTCGATCAATGAGACCATCGATGCGAAACTGCTCGGGATCTGCCCCGCCCTCTTCATTCAACATCGCATTGCGCAAGAACCCAGTGGCCACGCGGCTGGAATCGGTCGCCTGGGGCAACAAGTCACCAGCGATTTGCTCGATGAGAAACTGGTCATAGGGCAGGTCGCGATTGAGGGCGTCGACCACCCAATCTCGGTACGCCCAGACAAACCGAGGCTTATCCTTTTCGAAACCATCGGAGTCGGCATAGCGAGCCGCATCCAGCCAATGTCTTCCCCAGCGTTCACCGTGATGCGGGGAGGCTAGCAAACTCGATACAACCCGGTCCCAAGCCCCCGACGTTTTGTCGACCAGGAATCGGTCTACCTCGGATGGCGTCGGCGGCAATCCGGTGAGATCCAGATGGAGGCGACGCAAGAGAGTGATTCGGTCGGCCTCCGGAGATAGGTTAAGACCCTCCTTCTCCAGACGGGCGACGATAAACCGGTCGATAGGAGATCGGATCCGATCTGCCCGACGCACCACGGGCAACTCCGGTCGCACCGGAGGCTTCCAGGCCCAGTGATCGCGGCGCACGGCATTCGTCGTCGATGCACCCCAGGCGACACCTCCGACCCAAAGCCACCCCAAAAGAAGGATGCGAAATCCAGCGTGCACCGGAGAAAGGGAGGAGGCGGTGGTGTTCACAACAACAACACTCTGCCTCGCGTCCCAGGGTTGGTCCAATCGGATTTGAGCCCCTTCGGCAGGACCGTCCTGTCGCCAATTCCAGCCAGCCTTGAAATCAGCCTTCGCAATGGGGACAGGCTCCTTCGGATGAGGGACTCAGATACGGGATACCCAAGGCCAATCCGCGGACGATCAAGAGAACCCCCACTCCGGCGACTACCCATGGAACGGCTTTTTGGAACCGTGCCCGCGAGGTCGCACCCAACCGCTGCCCCAGACGATCCACGACGAGCAGCAGAGGCAGTGTTCCCAAACCAAACACCACCATGGAGAGAGCACCGGATAGCGGATTTCCGGAGGCGGCGGCCGAAATTCCTGCGGCATAAACCAGCCCACAGGGAAGGAACCCATTGACCATTCCCAGAAACATGAGGGATCCGATCGTCTTACGTCCCATGACCAACCTAAACAAGGCCTTCACCCAGCTCACCGACCGAACCAACCAGGCATCGAGCGACAGGCGTGAGGCCACGGCACCTCCGACCAGCAACAGCACACCGGCAACCACTGAGACGGCTCGCTGCCAACCGGCCACCTGGAACCCGCGACCCAGCAGGCCGAACACCAGGCCAATGAGGGCATAGGTGAGCAGTCGGCCCGTGTGATAAGCCACCCGGGAACGTCGGTGCGATGCGGCATCGCTGCCCGTGCCGGAGAAAAGGGCCATTATCAACGGACCGCACATTCCGCTACAATGCAGGCTGCCTCCCAATCCAAGAACCAATGCCGAGAAGAATTCCATGAGTCGATCCTCCTCACGGGGCCGGAGCACAGGCAACCATCGGCGGAACCACTACAGATCCTTCGGCGTAGTAGCCGGAGACTTCGGGTCCCCAGTGTACCCGAACCTTCCAGAGACCCGGCTTCAGGGTGCCTGCATTAATATTCTGGATGCCGTCGGCACCGACCAACAAGGGAACCTCGCGATCCAGGGCAGCCTCGGATGGCCGGTAAAGGCGGACACGGCCCTGTGCATCGGCCGGCCGGGAAGCCAACGGCCAAGCGATGCGGATCACTCCTCCCTGCCCGACCGGGGCATACCCAATCGAGACCCCCGAATCGGTGGAGCGCCTCAGCCGGTTGATTTGTTGCTGATAGGCCATCTCCTGCTCGTAGTAGTCGGTGCTCACGAGTTCCTCGCGGTTGCGGTGCGCGACAACAGCCCAAGTAGCCAGAGCGAAAATGAGTACTGCGAAGAAGGTGGCGATGCCGATGGGCCAAGGTTCAATCCGCGGTTGGGGGGGCTTCATGGATGGGATTTCGGAGAGAGGTTTCTGGGACTGGAAAACTGGGTCGTCACGCGCTCCAACAAGCGCCCGTTGGAGTAAACGCCCAACTTCAGCTCTGTGGTCGAACCGGTTAGTTGAGCCGGATCCAAATCAATCAGGGCCGAGGTCTGCAAATATTGACCCACGGGCACCACCGGATTCGTCGCGCCCATCAATCGGACGGAGCCCGGGAGGTTCTCGAGACGCACCTCCACCGGCAGAGGCTCGTGGGACTTATTGATCATCTTCACTGAAAACAAATTCCGAATCCGTCCGTCCGGAAGACTCTGGTACAAAGAGCCCGAGACTCGTAGGAAGGTCGTCTCGACGGGTGAGCGCGAAAGCACCAGCCACAGGAAGACACCGATCAGCGCCGCCAGGACGACCGAGTACAGGGCCATGCGCGAGGTGAAGCGCTGAGGCTGGCCGCGTTCCAAATTGTTTTGGGAGGCAAAGCGGATAAGCCCGTTCGGACGCCCCACCTTGGCCATAATGACATCGCAGGTGTCGATGCACGCCGTGCAATTCACGCACTCCATTTGCGTCCCGTCCCGAATGTCGATACCCGTGGGACACACCGCCACGCACTGACGACAATCCACGCAGTCTCCTAGGCCAGAGGACTTCCGGGCCTCCGACCCATGATCGCGATGCAATGCCGCCCGCTTCTCGCCCAGAGAGCGATCGTAGGCGACCACCAAAGAATTCTCATCGAGCAGTGCCGACTGAAATCGGCCGTAAGGACAAATGAAGGTACAAGCCTGCTCCCGAAACCGGGCAAAAATCGCATAGAACAGCAATGAAAACAGGGTCATGAAGGTCAACCCCACCCTATGTTTCCGAGGATCATCAAACTGGATATCTAAGAGTTGTTCGCTGCCGATGATGTAGGCGAGCAAGGTGTTCGCCACGAGGAAGGAAAGACCGAAAAACACCGCATGCTTGAAGAGGCGGCGAGCCATCTTGGGCAGTGTCCAGGGCGCAGCCGCCAGCGCGCGTTGCACGGCCGAGTCGCCATCGATGAGGTATTCCACCTTCCGAAACACCATCTCCATGATAACCGTTTGCGGGCAGGCCCACCCGCACCACAGGCGACCGAAGGCGACCGTGAAAACCGCGATGCCACTGATGAACACCAGCATCGCCACCGCGAATACTCCTGAGTCTTGGGGCCAGAAAATCTGGCCCAGGATAGAAAAGCGCCGCTCCATCACGTTGAACAAGAGGAGCGGGTTGCCCTGGATGCGAATCCATGGTCCGGCGAACATCAGTACGATCAGGAACGCGGCAAACCAAGCACGCCGTCGATGCCAGATACCCGAAGGAGCCTTAGGAAAGAGCCAACGACGGCGTCCCTCCTTGTCAGCCGTAGCGATATGATCGCGGAAATCTCGCCAATCCACATCCTGCAGCGTACCGAGCGATTCCGGGATCGAATCTGCAGTCTGGTCCGGAGTCCGGTCCGTGACGTTTTTCATGGCGAGGAGTCCTCGGATAGACCCGGGATCCTTCTTCACTCGAAATCCATGGGAACCACTGGTTTCGAGGGATCCTCCGGGGGCTTGGGATCCGGAGGATTGCTGCCGCGCAGCGTGTAAATGTAGCTGGCCACAGCCTGGATCTCGGCCGGCTTAAGCACCCCACGCCAACTGAGCATCCCCTTCTCGGCCACGCCATTGATGATCACTTTGACCGTGTCCACGTAATTGGATCCATGGCTCCAGTCTCGGTCGCACAAATTGGGACCCACTAGCCCACCGCCATCAGCCCGATGGCACGGCGCACAGAGGTTAGCGAAGAACTGCTTGCCCTGCTCCAAGACCACGGAGTCTGAGACCGGCTTCAACGTCGCCAAATCGGATTCAAATCGCGCCAACGCAGCATTTTTCAAAGCATCGCCTTGGGCCGCCTCAGCCTGATATTCAGCCGCCTGCAACGAGCCGAGTCGCAGCACGTGGTAATACACGATGTACCCGACGGCAAAGACCGTGCAGAGAACGAACAACCAGACCCACCATCGCGGGAGGTTGTTATCGAGTTCACGAATGCCGTCGGCCTCGTGATCCATGAGGAGTGGATCGTTCGGTTCCTTATTCATGGTTCTTGGAAGCGGAGGGTGAGAAGGGGTGAATCTCGCCGTCGTTCAGCGGAAGTTCGCCCATGTGGCGGACATGGCTCGCCCGCTGGGCCAGAGTCCAAAGGACCGCGGCGGCAAACACGGCGAAGAACAGACAAATCGAGACGATGCCATACAGGGCAATGCCCCCGGTGTGGGTGAGGATGTTCTTGATCATGGCAGAAGGGAGTCGGTCACTGGGGCAGTGGGGTTCGAGGCCTTGATGTCCGTACCCAAGCGCTGCAAGTAGGCAATGAGGGCAATGATCTCACGATCGGGCTGAGTCTCGATCCGTGCCGTTTTGAGACTCACCACGATGACGGCCGCCTGCTTTTTTAGATCTACCATCGCCTGGGTTTCATAGCCCGCCGGATAAGGAACACCGACCGAGCGGAGCGCAGCGATGCGGGGCCCGACGGCAGCCGTGTCGATCTTCTGTTCCAGAAGCCACGAGTAGCGCGGCATCATGGACCCGGGTGACGTGCTTTGAGGGTTGTCCATGTGGTTGAAGTGCCACGCATCCGGGTACTTGCCGCCAACGCGGTGCAAGTCCGGACCGGTGCGCTTGGAGCCCCAGAGAAATGGGTGGTCGTACACGAACTCGCCGGCCTTGGAATACTCGCCGTAGCGTTCAGTCTCGGATCGGAATGGTCGGACCATCTGGGAATGGCATCCGACGCAGCCTTCCCGGATGTAGAGATCTCGTCCCATAACTTCGAGGGGCGTGTAGGGGCGAACTCCGGTGATGGTGGGAATATTTTCCTTCACCAAATACATCGGAACGATCTCCACCAGGCCGCCCACGAGTACCGCCACGAAGGCCAGCGCGGTCATGGTCAAGGGGCGAGCCTCCAGCCATCGATGTCCCCAAGCGAATTTGCCCGACGTTCCCTCGACCAATTCAGAAGGAGTTTTCGCCGCCACAACCACCTCGGATTCTTCCTCGAAGGATCCCGCCTGAGCGGTCTTCCACAAATTGTAGGCCATGATAAAGGCCCCAATGATGTATAGCGTGCCCCCAATGGCGCGGAGGCGGTACATAGGGAAGAGCTGGAGCACAGTCTCCAAAAAGTTCGGGTACTGGAGGAATCCGTCCGCGGTAAACTGCTTCCACATCAGGCCTTGCGTGACGCCGCTCCAATACATCGGCACCGCGTAGAACATCATACCCAAGAGGGCGACCCAGAAGTGCCAGTTGGCCAGCTTCACCGAGTAAAGCTCGGTGCGGTACAGCCGAGGGAATAACCAGTAGATCATGGAGAAAGTGAAGAACCCGTTCCACCCGAGGGCTCCCGTGTGGACGTGGGCGATGGTCCAGTCGGTGTAGTGGGACAACGCGTTGACGCTCTTAATCGAGAGCAGCGGACCTTCCAACGTGGCCATGCCATAGGCGGTCAGCGCCACCACCATGAACTTAAGCATTGGGTCTTGGCGCACGCGATCCCAAGCGCCGCGCAGCGTGAGCAGGCCGTTGAGCATCCCTCCCCACGAGGGCGCCACGAGCATCACCGAAAACACCATACCGAGCGACTGCGCCCAGTCCGGCAGAGCGGTGTAGAGCAGGTGGTGCGGCCCGGCCCAGATGTAGATGAAGATGAGGCCCCAAAAATGGATGATCGACAGGCGGTAGGAGAACACCGGCCGCTGAGCAGCCTTGGGCAAGAAGTAGTACATCAGGCCCAGGTAGGGAGTGGTCAGGAAGAAGGCCACTGCGTTATGGCCATACCACCACTGCACCAGCGCGTCTTGGACGCCGGCGTAAATCGAATAGCTTTTGAAGAGACCCGCTGGCACCGCCAGCGAGTTACCAATGTGCAAGAGAGCAACCGTCACCGCCGTCGCAATGTAGAACCAGATAGCGACATAAAGGTGCTTCTCACGGCGCTTCACGATGGTGCCCATGAGGTTGACCGTGAAGGCTACCCAGACCACCGCGATGGCGATGTCGATGGGCCATTCCAGCTCGGCGTACTCTTTGCTCGAGGTCAGACCCAGGGGCAGCGTGATGGCCGCGGCGACGATGATGGCCTGCCAACCCCAGAAGTGAAACCACCCCAAACCGTCGCTGAACATCCGCGCCTTGCAGAGCCGCTGCAGAGAATAGTAGATGCCCATGAACATCCCGTTGCCCACGAAGGCGAAGATTACGGCATTGGTGTGAAGCGGCCGGAGCCGGCCAAAGGTCGTGTACTGAAGGTTGAAGTTCAGATCGGGTAAGAACAACTGGCAGGCGATGAGCAGACCGGCCAGAAAGCCGATCAAGCCCCAGATGACGGTAGCGATGGCGAATGCGCGAACGATTCGGTTGTCGTAGCGGAATGTGTCCTGATTCATGAAAAAACAGTGAACCCTCACTCGAGGTCTCAGACCGGAGGCACCTGGGACTTTCGAAGCGATGCATCCAAAGCAGTTTGATTCTTGGATTTTAGAGTCCTGAGAGGCTCCCCCTCGATTGCCGGGACATTCTCGTGTTTTGCAACCCGCAGAGCCCTGAGGGGCGGCGGATCATCCATAAGAATCCTGAGCGCGGGCGTGCAGGTGTCCTCGTACTGCCCGGACCGAACGGCCCAGAAGAAGGCCGCCAGAAAACAGGCCGCAATCAGAACGCTCAATGGGATGAGCAACATCAGTACACTCATGATCGGGTCCTCGAAGAGGTCGGAAACCAACGACGTCCCAGCCCTTCGATGCCCAGCACTGAGAAGGCCACCACAGAGAGGGAACTCAGGGGCATCAACACCGCGCAAACCAACGGCGAGAGCCGACCGGAAGCCGCGATGGAAATGCCGACGACATTGTAGAGGCCCGAAATGAGGAACCCCCAATGCACCCAACGGACCGAGGCATTGGCAAAGCCCAAGATGCGGGCTAAATCCGGAACCCGATGCGCAGCCAGGATAAGGTCACTGGCCGGCGAGAAGGCTCCCGCCTCCTCCACGACTGCCACGCCCACATCGGCCTGCTGAAGGGCTCCGGCGTCATTCAACCCGTCGCCAACCATGAGCACCGTCCGTCCGCCCTCCGTCTGGCACTGGCGAACGAACTCCAATTTCTGCGACGGACTTTGATGGAAACGCAACGTCGCAGACGCCCCGAACAGAGCTCGGAATCGATTCGACTCAGAGGCGTTATCCCCACTGAGCAAGGCCAACTCAGCACGGGTTTCAAGCCCTCTGAGCATTCCCTCGATCCCCGGACGCAGCGGAGGCTCCGCCACAAAAAAACCGAAATAACAACCACCCAACGCCACATGTACCCGGCTTCCAGCCGAGTCCACCACTGAGGTCTTGTGGGGCTCATTCACCCAGTCCACACCGGAATAGCGAAGGTGCTCGAGCGAACCCACCACGACCGGAACACCCTGCACTATCCCGGAGATCCCCAGACCCGGGGTCTCGACGAAGCGAGAAACCGCCTCGATCCCCAAGCACCCCTGATTATCGAAGAAATCGCGAACCCGAACGGACAACGGATGATTAGATTGGGAGCTCAGCGAACGAATCCGGCAACTGTTCAACGAATCGAGAACCTGCCCTTCCCAACGAACTGCAGCCGCACCCGTTTGCGTCAAGGTTCCGGTCTTATCTAGGACCACGTAATCCACCCGCGCCAAGGTTTCCAGAACGAACGGATTCTTCAGGTAAACCCCCAATCGCCCCAAAACTCTCTGGGCCGTTCCCAAAGTGAAGGGTGATGCCAGAGCCAACGCACAGGGACAGGCTACAATCAGCACTGAAACCAGCGCCTGCACGGCACGAGAGCCATCGCCCAAGGCCCACCATGCGCCCGAAGCGACACTGGCGATCACCAGAAGTAACAGAGAAAATCGTCGGCTGTAGGCCTGAGTGATGCGGTCCACGGGAGTCACCGAGCGGACCTTTTGGAAAGCTTCCTGGTTCCACAGCGAAGTGAGGTAGCCCTGGGAAACCGCCTTCAGAATCTCCACCTCGATGCGACCCGTCGTTTGTCGGCCGCCGGCGAAGAGTTCCCCGCCCACCGGGCAGGACTCCGGCTGCGATTCACCGGTCACGAAGGCATAATCAATCCGTGCCTCACCACAGAGCAGGCGAGAATCGGCTGGAACCAACTCACCATGGCGCAGGATGAGGCGATCACCCACGGACAATTGAGCCACCGCCACCCTCTCCTCACCCCGCACCCCTGAACGAGTGACCGCCAACGGAAAAAACGCTCGATAATCGCGGTCGAACACCAACCGGTCATACGTCTTCTGCTGGAAAAGCCGTCCACACAGCAGAAAGAACAGGAGACCAGCCAGGGAGTCGAAATAGCCATCGCCCCGCCGGGAGAACACCTCGAACATGCTCTGACCCATGAGAGCAAGAATCCCCAGCGCGATCGGAATCTCAATGACCGGAACCCGCTGGCGAAAACCTGTCCAAGCCGCCTGATAATAGTCCCAAGCGCTATAGATCACCACCGGCAGTGACAGAATGAAGCTAATCCAGCCCGCCAGATGCCGGAAGGCCGGGCCGCTGACACTATCGAGACCCAAGTACATCGCCAGACTCAGCAGCATGGTGTTGCCGAAGGCGAAGCCAGCGACACCCAACTGCAGCCACAAACGCCGCGAAACCGGTCGAGCCACGGAGCAGTCCAGATCGGACGCACGAAGATCGGGCTCATACCCTAGGGACGCCAACAGCGACACCACCTGACTGAGCTGAAGAACCGAGGGATCGAAAGTCAAGGTCACCTCCCGACGCAGGAAGTTGACCGAAGAGTCGCCGATCCCGGAGCGCAGGCGGAACACGTGCTCCAAGAGCCACACACAGGCCACACAGTGGATGGCCGGAACCCGGAAAGTCACCCGAGTCCGTCGTTCATCGGAATAATCCACCAAAGCAGCCCGCACCTCCGAAGCGTCGACAAAAGAGAACCTCCCCTGCTCCTCCGCCCCACCCCCACGAACTCCCTGAGCCCCTCCCAGCCGATAGAACTCATCCAAACCCTCCTCGCGGAGCAACTCGAAGACAACCTGACACCCGGCGCAGCAGAAACACCGTTCACCCCGATGCAAGGTAGATTCACCGCAAGGCAGCCCGCAGTGCGAGCAGGCCTCGACCTCTGAGTCAGAGACAGCCCGGGCATGGCCAGCGCTTGTGTTTTCAACCAATTCCATCGTGGGCACGGCACCCACACTCTGAGAATTCCCAGCGTCGCCGACTGCCCCGATCTTGTCCTCCCAACGGCAGGTTTTGCCCATCACCCCTGCCCCAACCCATCAACCAAAACAGCCTGTCCCCTCCCATCCGTCCCTTCCTAACCCACCACGAGTCGCAGCGGGATGGGGCGAAGTGAGCATTGGAACGTCCCACGTTCCCTGCGAACGCAGACCCTTCCCGCGGACCCCACCCACGGAACCCACACCTCGACCAACAAACCAAAACAGCCTGTCCCCTCCCAACCTTCCAAACGCTCTTGGAAACCCTTTTCTGATTCCGGCAATTGCAACGGTACTTGCCGACAAGTCATCGGCGACGCACCGTTGTATTCCAGCAAACCATGAAACGCGTGCTCCTCTCCGTGATGTCCGCCGCCCTGGCGACAGTCCTCCTCTCCACACCCGCCTTAGCGGCCGAAAAGAAAGACAAGAAGTCCGACAAGGAGGCGTGGAAGCAACTCTTCGACGGCAAAGACACCTCCCAGTGGCGCGGCTACAAAGCGACCTCGTTCCCAGCCAAAGGTTGGCGTGTCGAAAACGGAACCCTGCGGCACGTGGCCGGCGAAGGCGGCGGCGACCTGATCACCCTCGACAAGTTCAGTGATTTCGAACTGCGGTTTGAATGGAAAGTCTCCCCCGGAGCCAACAGTGGCGTCATCTATCGCGTGACCGAAGACCACAACGCCTCCTACGAAACAGGCCCTGAATACCAGGTGCTCGACGACTCCAAGCACGCCGACGGCAAGAACCCCAAGACCAGCGCCGCAGCGCTCTACGCCCTCATCGCCTGCAACGCCGAGAAAGAACTCAAGCCCGTGGGCGAATGGAACAAGGCCCGCATTGTAGTCAAAGGCAACCAGGCCGAGCACTGGCTCAACAAAAAGAAAGTCGTCGAGTACCAGTGGGGCGGCTCCGAGACCCAGAAGCTCATCTCCGAATCCAAATTCAAAGGCATGCCCGGCTTCGCCAAAAATTCGAGCGGTCACATCTGCCTGCAAGATCACGGCGACGACGTGTGGTTCCGCAATATTAAGATCCGCACCTTCTGAGGATTTGCGGCCCGGCCGCCCAGAACTCCCCATCGCCCCCCCTCATCCGAGTGAATCCCATCTATTGGGACTACAACGCCACCACGCCTCTGGACCACCAAGTCCGGCAGGCGATGGAACCGTACCTAGAGAACGTTTGGGGCAACCCCTCCAGCGTCCACGCCGTCGGACGCCGAGCCCGAGCGGCTTTGGACGAATTCCGCTACCGATTGGCAGGAGCCTGGAAATGCAGGCCTAGCGAGGTGATTTTCACCAGCGGCGGAACCGAATCCAACAACCTGGCCGTGTTAGGAACAGCCCGCCTCGGAGGGGCCCAGGGACGCCGCCACCTGGTGGCCTCGCCCGTGGAGCATCACGCGGTGCTGCATGCGTTGAAACACCTCGAAACCCACGAAGGGTTCACCCTCACACTGTTGCCAGTCGATCACCACGGCCGCATCTCCCCCGAGGCCGTGGCCCAAGCCCTTCGCCCCGACACCGCACTGGTCTCCATCATGGCGGCCAACAACGAGACCGGCACCCTTCAACCCGTGGCCGAGATTGGGCGCTTGTGCCGCGAACGGGGCGTGATCTTTCACACCGACGCCGTCCAAGCCTTCGGAAAACTGCCCTTCGAGCGCATCGACCAATTCGAAGCCGACTTAGTATCCGTCTGCGCCCACAAATTCCACGGACCCAAAGGGGCCGGCGCGCTGTTCATCCGCTCTCCCCTGCTCCCACATCCCACGCAACATGGCGGAGCCCAAGAAAACGAACGACGCGGTGGCACTGAAAACCTGACCGCCGTAGCTGGTCTGGTGAGCGCCTTCGAAACCCTAGTTCTTAACCCGGTTTTCCCGACGGACCCATTGAGAGCCTGGACCGAACGCCTAGCCCAGACCGTAACTTCCCTTCCCGGCGTCGAACGCCACGGATGTCCAGAAAATCGCCTGCCCAATACCCTGGCTTTCTCGGTCGAAGGCACCGACAGCATCTCCCTCTTGGCCAATCTGGATCTGGAGGGGGTCTACGCCTCCAGCGGCTCCGCGTGCACGGCCGGATCTGTCGAACCCAGCCATGTGCTCCGGGCTATGGGCGTGCCCGAGTCTCGCGCCAAAGCCCTAGTCCGTTTCTCGCTCGGCCGAGAATCCACCGAGGAGGAAGTGGCTCAGGTCGAACGTCTGCTGCCCGCCGTCATTGATCGTTGCCGGGGGTGACGCTGTTGGAATCTTGCACCCCAAGCGCCGATCCGACCGCCGGCTTCGTAATCCAAGGCGACGGGTCTCCCACGAAATCCGCCAGCATGACCGACTGCTGTGCCGCAGGAATGGGCAGGAACTTGCCGGTGGCCTCAGCATAAGCAACCCCGTCGGGCCCCAAGACCTCCCCGCGGGTCAGGAAGAGCCGCCCTCGACGATTGGCTGTCAGTTCGGCGCGGACCTTCAGAGGAACTCCGGGTGGCACCGACCGTAGGAACCGCACGTTCAACTCGGCTGCGAAGGCGAACGAACGAGTATTCACACCAATGACCCAGGCCATGACCTCGTCCAACACCGTGGAGAGCAATCCGCCATGCACCACGCCAGTGAACCCGCAGTGTTCATCCCGGAACTGAACCAAGACCTCCACACAGCGACCATCACTCAAAAGGGTCAACCCAAGCCCGACGGGATTATCGATCCCACAGACAAAGCAACCCCGGGTGACGGGCAGGCTTTTCCAAGAGCCCTCTTTTTCAGCGCGCTCAGGAGGGCACATGACTGAGGGTCATTCCCAAGGC
>Ga0114967_10003315_pt1 | contig 13245 bp, 10 predicted proteins | sample M_130628_MF_Meta_FD_92639 | JGI IMG/M metagenome (GOLD analysis project Ga0114967, IMG submission 92639) | Freshwater microbial communities from Lake Montjoie, Canada to study carbon cycling - M_130628_MF_MetaG | ecosystem: Environmental > Aquatic > Freshwater > Lake | place: Lake Montjoie... | reverse complement strand
GCCGCCGTCCGCGCCGTGCACACGGCCTTCGGTTTGGACAAGGCCTAAGGCCGACAGTCCCCTCTTGCCCGCGGGTGTTTCTCCGACCAATGTCGGGGGAATGTCGCGTGCCGTCTCCGTCGCCCTTCTGACCCTTGCCCTTGGCTGGGCCGGGCTAGGCTTCGCCCAAGACCTTCCGCCGACCCCACTTAACAACCAGCCGGTCATGCCCACGGCGGAAAACCCGCGGCAACGCACCTTGCTGGAATTAGCCGATGAAGCCTTGGCCGCCGGTCTCTCGACGACGGCAGCACAACTCTACAGTGCCGCGCTGACGACCCCCGGCATCACGAGTAAAGAACGTGAACGAGCCTCACTGGGTCTCGCCGCCGGCCAGATTGAACGCACTAAGACGCTCGAAGCTAAGACCTCACTCAAGGGCTTGCCAGACTCGCCACGGAAAGCGCTTTATGAGGGCTTAATTGCGCTGCTCGAGAACGACCTAGCTGCTGCGACCGTCGCCGCCGAAAAAGCCGAGCCAGAACAATTGCCGATTAGCGAGGCCGCTTGGGGCCACGCGCTCCGTGCGCTCCTAGCTACAGCGAAAGGCGACAGCCTCGGCGTCAACACGCACCTCGCCAACGCGACGCGCAACGCGGTCTCCGAGGAACAACGCCAACGCATCGAAGTCCTTTCTTTCCGCGCCTCCATCATCGCCGGTAAAGTCGATGACGTGACGATTTCAGTCCTCCGGGAGCGCGCCAGCAATGCCAAGGGCTCGCCGCTCGCTTTTGCCTTCTCGCGTAACCTCGCGCTCGCGCTTGCCCGTAAGGATCGTCGGGCCGAGGCCGTCAATGCACTCAAGGAAGCCGCGCCGCTACCCGACACCCGCCAAGCCGAGGCCGACCTCCTCTGCGGCCTCATTCTTGGCTACGATTCCACCGAGGGCCGACGCTTCTTACAACTCGCGGCGAAGAACCCGGCAAACCCTTCCGTCCGTCTCACCGCCCTACGGGCGCTCGTGGCCGCCGCCGCGGATGCCAAACCCAGCGACGCGATGGCGATTGCGAATGAGGTCTACGACTTCCTGATGAAACGGCCCGAAGGCCAATTGAGTTTTGAATGCCCCCGTGACCCCGCTGTCCTTGACGCGATTCACCTGGCGCGGGCCCAACTCATGCTGGTCGCCGGCAATCGCGAGAAGGCCCGCCAGGCGGCCTCCGACTTACTTAAAGACGTGCCCGGCAGTCCCCTCGCCCGCGAGGCCACGCGTACCTTGGCGCTTACGGCGTGGGGCGATGGCTCCTATCGCTTAGCTTCGTCCTTCCTTAACACGCTCGCGGAAGGGAAGACTGGCATTCCCCGCGATGTCTTACGCACCGTCTCTGCGGACTGTCTTTTCTTAGCCGCTGACTATGCGCTCGCCGAAAAGGCCTACGCCACCATCCAGAACGAGACCGAAGGTGCAGACCTCGCGACCTCCGCCTTCCACCAGCGAGTGCTTTCCGTTCTCGCCACCGCCGGTGACGCCAAGCTCTGGAATTATACGGCTGAAATCATCGAAGCCACGCAACGTAACCCCAAGGTCCCCAAGGATCGCCTCTGGATTGCGGTCTGGCTGCTGGTCGAAGACGCGCGCAAAGCCAACCAAAGCGAAGAAGCTGCGCGCCTGCTCCAGCGTCTGAACCCGTTAATCGCGCGCACCAATACCGACTACGCCCTCCGCTTTGACTGGCAGCGGGCGTTGATCGCCTTGGCCAATCGTGACCCCAGCACGGCCGCCCGACTGGCCGACGACATTGCCCGTCGGCTCGATGACCTCCCAGCGGACGCCTCCACCGACCTTAAGGTCAACGCGCCCAAACTCCGCGGCCACGTGGCCTTACTCAAGGCTCGTACGGCCTTAGGTGCCGAACCGGTTAAAGGCCTCGCCGACCTGGAAGCGTTACGTAAAAAATACGGCAAGGTCCCAGCCACGGCTTCTTCGTACCTCGTCGAAGGCCGCCACCTAGCTGCGCTTGGACGCCATGCCGAAGCCCAAGCACGCTTCCTGTCACTATTTAAAGATTTTACGGGGGATGTTACGCTGTCTGAATTCGCCGAACTTGGACTCTACGAAGCCGCGGAAGAAGCTGCCCGCCAGGCTCCGGTCGATGGCGAGGAAAAGCTGAAAGAAGCCGTCGAGTTACTGGAGAAATTCATGGAGACCTACCCACAGAGCCCACTGCTCTTCCGGGTGGCCCTTCGCCGTGCTGAGCTCCTTCGCTCGCTGGGTAACTTTGATGGCGCCTTACTCGTCCTTAATCGCCTGATCCGCGAAAAGCCTGACCACCCCTACCGTGCCCAAGCCGAAATGGCGCGAGCGGATTCCTTGCTCGGCCTCGCGGAGTTCCGCCGCAACAAGGGCGAGCTTGACCGCCAAAGGGTGGCCATCGCCGCGGCGGCCTACGAAAACGTCGCCATCGCTTGGGCCCGCGACCCGGATACACTGGCCGAGGCCCGCTACAAGCTTGCCCTCGCCCTACTTGAACGCGCCAAGGCAGAATCGAAGAGCGACGCCCCCGGCACCCGCCTCGAAGCCAAGACCGTACTCGTCCGTGCCCTCGCTTCCCTACGCCAGAACGGGGCGACCGATGAGACCAGCTTTGGTCCGTCGGGACGCAACTGGATCGCCAGTTCCATCCTCCTACTCGGCAGTATCCACGAGGAGGAAGGCGATAAGACTGAGGCCATCGCCGTCTATCGACTCATTCCAGAATTAAACCGCGGCCTAGCCCCCGGCGAAAGCCGCCTGCCCGGACAAGGCGCCGCCGAAAGCAAACTTGCGAGCCTCCGCGCGAGCGGCAATAACCAGAAACCAAGATGAACGCCCCCTTCTCCTTCCCTGCCGACGCTGGGCCCTTCGTCTGGATTCTGCTGGCCCTCGCCTTCCTCGCGCTCGTCTTCGTCGTGGAGCGTGCCATGTTCCTGCACCGTGGCTTGGTGCTGTCCTCCGACTTCATTGAAGGCGTCCGCAACAACCTGCGCGCCGGCCGGCCGCTCGAAGCGCTCGCCGCCTGTGAAGAGTCGCCCGGACCAGTCCCGCGCGTCGTGAAAGCCGCCCTCCTGCGCTCGGAAGGCAATGAAGCCGCCATGCGCGCTGCCGCCACGGAAGCCGCCTTACTCGAATTGCCGGTCCTCGAACGTCGCCTCGGCACCATCTCCGCCATCGGTCGAGTCGCCCCGTTGATCGGCCTCGCCGCTGCCATCTTCTCCGGCTTCCACCTGACCACCGCCCTGTCCGACGGGAGTGTCTACGCCTCGGCCCAAGGCCTCTTCCCCGACATCCTCGCGGCCCTCGCCAACGCCGGGTTCTCGCTCGTCATCGCTGCCGGTTGTTCACTGGCCCACCACTTCCTCGTCGGCCGCGTCCGCTCCATTGTCACCGAGATGGAAATTGCCGCGCACTCGGTCATTACCTTCGTCCAGCACGAACTCCCCGAGGAGAAGAACCGTAAGGCCTAAACAGATGCGGACTCCCCTTGGCATCCTCGAGAAAGTCCGGCCCGTCGAACGCGGGGTCGATTTCCTGCCGTTGGCCTTGGCGCTCATGTGTGCGGCCTTGGTCGCCGTGCTTGCCTCGAACTTTGTCTACGCCCCGGGGATGTATGTCGGCTTTGACGAACGCCTTGCCGCCTCAAACCGCAAGCTGACGACCCCGACGACCAACGTCGGCGATATGGCCCGCACAGCTACCACGGTTACTTTGCTCTCCGCTCGCGGCACCGGGGTCTTCGTTGTGGCCGGCCGCGTGGTCGACCTCAAAGGGCTCCGTGCTGAGCTCCAAACCTTGGCGAAGAATAAGGCCGCCCTCGGCCGTCCTGTCCTCGTCAAAGCCGACGGTGGCCTGACGATGCAAAGCTTCCTGACGGTCTGTGAACTGGTGCGTTCAGCCGGGTTCCCTGGGGTACTTATCGCCGCCGACGAGCGTTGATTCGCGGTTGCCAGCGGACCGCAGAATAGGCCAATCTGCCGCTTCCGTGTCCGACCCCGCCACTCCAGCTCACTCCACCGATGTACCTCGCCATGTGGGGATCATCATGGATGGAAACGGTCGCTGGGCGGCCGCCCGCGGGCTCCCTCGTCTGGAAGGCCATCGCCGAGGAGCGGAGCGTATCTTCGACATCGTCGACCACTGCATCGACTCAGGCATCGGGACACTGACGATTTTTGCCTTCTCAGCGGAAAACTGGAAGCGTCCCTTAGATGAGGTCAATGGCCTTTTCAAATTAGGTGAATGGATCCTCCGGGCCAACCTCTCGCGACTCTCGCGCCGCCAGGTTCGCCTCAAGGTCATCGGTGACCTCTCCGCGATGCCCGACTTCGTGCGCGTGCCACTGGAAGAGGCCATCAGCTCCACCACTAATCACCAAGCCTTCACCCTCGTCGTCGCCCTGAACTACGGTGCCCGCCAAGAAGTCATTCAGGCGGTCCAGCAAATCGCCCAAGAAGTGGCCGCGGGTAAACTGGCACCGAACGCGATTGATTGGGCGGCCTTAGAGTCCCGCCTCCAAACCGCCGGCACGCCAGATCCCGATTTAATCATCCGGACCTCCGGCGAATGCCGCCTCAGTAACTTTCTTCTACTGCAGTCGGCTTATGCGGAGATTGTGTTTGCGCCCGTGCATTGGCCTGAGTTCACCAAGGAACAGTTCCAGTTGGCCCTCGATGAGTTCGCCAAACGGGAACGCCGCTACGGTCAAACCCCCGAACAACTTCAAGCCAAGCCCACCGCATGAAGCAACGCGCCCTCAGCACCATCGGACTCTGGCTCGTCGTGGGCCTGATGCTGGCGGGTTTCAATGCGTTCGGCCAGGTTAAGCTGGGCGGCTTCCTACTGATTGCGCTCCTGGGTCTCGGCGCTCAATACGAAGTCTACGCGATCCTCCGCCAAACGGGTGCGGCTCCACGCTCCGCCATTGGCTTGGCCGCAGGTGCCTTGCTTCTGACTGCGCTGTTTATGGGCTGGGTCACCTTACCACCGGCCGTGCCTTGGGTTGCGCTCGCTTGGGTCGCCGTCCTGCTGTCGCTGCTGGCGCGTCCTTTACAAAACCACGAGTGGGTTCTCCGACTTTCGACCCTCTTCGGTCTGCTGTATGTTCCATTTCTTCTGGGCTTCCTCGTCATCCTTGCCCACGAACCGCAAGGCCTCTGGGCCGCCCTCTGGGTCGTGGTCGCGACGAAGTTCACCGACGTCGGTGGCCTCCTCATCGGCGTGCCTTTCGGCAAGCACAAGATCGCCCCAAATATCAGCCCGGCTAAGAGCGTCGAAGGGTGCATCGGCGGCATTCTCCTCTCCGCGGGCGTCAGCGCCTTAGTCGCTTGGGGCTATCAACTCGCCGGCATCGCCTTCCTCACGCCTGCCCAAGCCGCGCTTTGCGCCCTGCCTATCGCTGCGCTGAGCATTCCGTCTGACCTCGTCGAATCCTACCTGAAGCGCCGGGGCGGAGTGAAAGATTCCGGCCAGACAATCCCTGGCATCGGTGGCGCCCTCGACTTAGTCGACTCGCTCCTCTTAGTGGCACCAGTGGCTTACCTGTTACTGAAAGTCGCCTGACCATGGCGACGCTAGCCCCCTTGCACGTCCTGACGGGTCCGACCGCGGTCGGCAAGACCGAGGCAGCCTTGACATGGGCGGAACAGCATAACGCCGAAATCCTCTCCTGCGATTCCGTCTGCGTGTATCGCGGGATGGATATTGGTTCGGCCAAACCCACCGCCGCCCAGCAAGCGCGTGTCCGCCACCATGGGATTAACCTAGTCGAACCCAGTGAGCGCTACTCGGTCGCGCAATACGTCGACCACGCTCAAGCCGTGATCGCGGACGCCACCGCCCGCGGCAAAAAAATCCTCATCACCGGCGGCAGCGGTTTCTACCTCGCCGCCTTCTTCGGGCCCGTGACGGATAGCCTACCGATCGGCGATGCCGTCATCAACGAAGTCCGCGCCCTGCAGCAACAAGGGCCTGCTACGGTACTCGCGCGCCTCACGGAGATGGAAGGCTCCGCCCTGCCCGCTTGGCTTGACCAACAAAACCCGATTCGCGTCGCCAAGGCCTTGGAACGTCGCCTCGCGTCCGGCCGGACCTTAGACGAACTCCGTGACGATTTTCTCCTACGACCGGGCCCGTTCGCCGCACACACCGTTACCAGTGAACTCTTGGAGCGGCCCGACGAGGAACTCCGCCAACGCATCGCGCAGCGGACCGCCGAGATGCTCAGGGACGGCCTGATCGCCGAGGCGGAACACCTCTTAGCGCTCAAGCTGGACCCCGAACTAGCCTCAGCCCGTGCCGTGGGCTACCGGGCCACCATGGACTGGCTTCAAGGCGGCAAAGCCGTGGCCTTGGACGGTCTAGCCGAACGGATCAACCTAGACACCTGGGCCCTCGTTCGAAAGCAGCGGAAGTGGTTCCGGCGGCTGGGGCTGGTCACCGGCTCCAACGGTCCAGCTTAACTCGCTAAAAACAGCACTTTACGTGCTTTTAGAGGCTGGAAATGGCCGTGAAGTAACAAAACGACCGAAAACGGCATTTTTCGCCCTCCGTCCTTGCTCTAGGCTAGAATTCACTCACATTTGGGGCTCTTAACCCTCCCCGACACCCATGCCCCTCAAAATCGGCCAGCCCCTCCCTGAAATCACCCTCAAGCAAGGCGTAGTTGGTGCCGACGGAAAAGTCGGTCTCGCTGACGTCAGCCTCCGCCGCAATGTCGGCAAGGGCAAGACCGTCATCCTCTTCGTTCCCCTCGCCTTTACCGGCGTCTGCACGGACGAACTCTGCAAGGTGACCGGCCTCCTCGACGAGTACAAGAAGCTCGGCGCGGACGTGATCGCCATCTCGGTCGACTCCCCCTTCGCCCAGGAAGCTTGGGCTAAGCAGGCCGGCATCACCCTGACCCTCGTTTCCGACTTCAACCGCGTGGCCGTCAAGGCCTTCAAGGTCAAGGACACCAAGGTCATCCCTGAAAAGACCGGCCTCCTCAACGTCGCCAAGCGCTCCGTCTTCGTGGCGGACAAGGCTGGTAACGTCATCCACTCCGAAGTGAAGCGCGACCCCTCCTCGATGCCGAACTTCGCCAAGATCAAGAAGGCCGTCGAGCAGGCCTAAAAACCCTGCTGATAGGTCGCTTTTGAAGGCGGTCGGGCTTGCCCCGACCGCCTTCTTTGCTTTTGGCTATCCCTTCGCAGGGACTTCCCTGCCCCCTCCCTTTCACCAAAAACTCCCTTATGGCACAAAAAGACCCGTTCAACGCCCTCCGCCCGTTCACCGCTGGCGGCCAAACCGGCTCCCTCTACTCCCTGCCCGCCCTCGAACAGGCTGGCCTCGGCAAGATCTCGCGCCTGCCGGTCTCCATCCGTCTCGTGCTCGAGTCGGTGCTCCGTAACTGCGACGGCGTCGCGGTGACCGAGAACGACGTCAAGGCACTCGCACATTGGAACGCCGCCAAGCCGGTCGACACGGAAATCCCGTTCGTCGTCGCGCGCATCGTGCTGCAGGACTTCACGGGCGTGCCTCTCCTCGTCGACCTCGCCGCCATGCGCGAAGCGGTCGCCCGCCTCGGCAAGGATAGCTCGGTGATCGAGCCGCTCGTCCCCGTCGACCTCGTCGTCGACCACTCGGTGCAAGTCGACCGGGCGGGTTCCGCTTCCTCCTTTCTCGAAAACCTACGCCAAGAATTCGGCCGCAACACCGAGCGCTACGAATTCCTCAAGTGGGGCATGCAGGCCTTCAAGACCTTCGGCGTCGTCCCGCCCGCCATCGGCATCGTCCACCAGGTCAATTTAGAATTCCTCGCGAAGCTCGTCTTCCAGAAGGACGGCGTCTTCTACCCCGACACCCTCGTCGGCACCGACTCCCACACCACGATGATCAACGGCATCGGCGTCGTGGGTTGGGGCGTAGGCGGCATCGAAGCCGAAGCCGGCATGCTCGGTCAGCCCGTCTATTTCCAGACCCCTGAAGTCATCGGCGTCGAGCTCACGGGCCGTCTCCGTGAAGGCGTCACCGCCACCGACCTCACCCTCCGCCTCACCGAAATTCTCCGTAAGGCCAAGGTCGTCGGCAAGTTCGTCGAGTTCTACGGCGAAGGCACCGAAGCCCTCTCGCTAGCTGACCGTGCGACCATCGCCAACATGGCCCCGGAATACGGCGCCACCATGGGCTTCTTCCCGGTCGACGACAAGTCGCTCGAATACCTCCGCCAGACCGGCCGCGACGAAAAGCACGTCGAGCTCGTCCGTGAATACTACAAGGCGCAGGGCCTCTTCGGCATCCCGAAGGCCGGCAGCATCGACTACACGCAGAACCTCGCCCTCGACATCGGTACCGTCGTTCCTTGCGTCTCCGGCCCCAAGCGCCCGCAGGACCGCATCGACCTCCCGAAGATCAAGGAATCGTTCAACACGCTCTTCACCGCTGCCAAGGAGAAGAACGGTTTCGGCAAGGCTGAAGCTGACCGCGGCACCACTGCTCCCGTCGGCGCAACAGGTCGCACCTTGAGCCATGGCTCGGTTGTCATCGCCGCGATCACGTCCTGCACGAACACCTCCAACCCGTCCGTCATGGTCGCCGCTGGCCTCGTCGCCAAGAAGGCCGTCGAGAAGGGCCTGAAGGTGAACGCCAACGTGAAGTGCTCGCTCGCCCCCGGCTCCCGCGTGGTGACCGACTACCTCAACGAGACGAAGCTCACGCCGTACCTCGACCAGCTCGGCTTCAACCTTGTCGGCTACGGTTGCACGACCTGTATCGGCAACTCCGGCCCGCTCGACGCTGACATCGAAGGCGCCATCAAGGCCGGCGACCTCGTCACGGCTTCGGTGCTGTCCGGTAACCGCAACTTCGAAGCCCGTGTCCACGGTGCCGTGAAGGCCAACTTCCTCATGTCGCCGCCCCTCGTCGTCGCGTTCGCCCTCGCTGGCCGCGCGGACATCGACCTCGACAACGAAGCCATCGGCACCGGCAGCGACGGCCAGCCCGTCTTCCTGAAGGACCTCTGGCCCACGCAGGCCGAAGTCGCCGAGCACGTCGCCCGCGGCCTCAAGCCTGAGATGTTCAAGTCGAAGTACGCCCCCGACTCCCTCGCCAATGCCACCGCCGAGTGGAAGGGCGTCCAAGGCGGTGCCGGCGCCCGCTTCAGCTGGAAGGAATCGTCCACATACATCCAAGAGCCGCCGTTCTTCAAGGGCTTCTCGATGACGCCTCCCCCGGTGCCTTCCCTCCAGAAGCTCCGTCCGATGGCCATCCTCGGCGACTCCGTCACGACTGACCACATCTCGCCCGCGGGTTCGTTCGCTGAGTCTACCCCAGCCGGCAAGTTCCTGCTGGCCGCGGGCGTGACGAAGAAGGACTTCAACTCGTACGGCTCGCGTCGCGGCAATGACCGCATCATGACGCGCGGCACCTTCGCCAACACGCAGGTCAAGAACGTGATGGCCGACGGCAAGGAAGGCGGCTTCACCAAGATTCAGCCTGAGGGCAAGATCGAGGCCATCTACGATGCCTGCCAGACCTACGCGCAGCGCGGCGAAGGCCTCATCGTCTTCGGTGGCGTCGACTACGGTATGGGCTCGTCCCGAGACTGGGCTGCGAAGGGCACCGCCCTCCTCGGCGTTAAGGCCGTGGTCGCGCAGTCCTTCGAGCGCATCCACCGCTCCAACCTCCTCGGCATGGGCGTACTCCCTCTCGAATTCGTGGACGGAAAGAACGCGGCCTCCTTCAATCTCGACGGCACCGAAACCTTCGACCTCGAAGGCCTCGCCGACCCAATCAAGCCGAAGACCCCGGTGACCCTCGTCATCCGCCGCGCCAACGGCACGGTCGACAAGGCCGCGCTCATCGCTCGCATCGACACGGCCATCGAAGGCGAATACTACCGTCACGGTGGCATTCTGCCCTACGTCCTCCGCCAGATCCTGAAGTAAGTAGCCGGCTGCAGGCACAACCAAGGGCGACTCCACCAGGGGTCGCCCTTTTTGTTTAGGAGGTCGCCACCGCATTAGGTTTGACGGCCTTCTTTAACTAACTCGACTAACTGCATCCCCATGCGCCCGCTCTTCGCCTTTTTCGTCGGACTCTCCCTGCTCGGCCTCGTCGCCTGTAAGCAGCCTGACCCGACTCCCATCCTGCGCCAGCGCTTTGAGCTACTCGCCAAGAACATCTGCAACAACCAGCCCGACGCCTGCGTGGAGCTTGTCGATCCCGTCTATGTTCGCGCCCAAGGCACCGACAAAGTCGTCGGCTCGTTCAAGTTCATGGTCGGCCTCTATAAGCTCATGAACGTTCAGGAGAATAAGGTGCGCATCGACGAAGTCCTCGTCCTCCCGACCGGCAAGACGGCGGAAGTCCGCTACAGCCTCCAGCTTAACGGCGAGTGGAAACCGCAGGATAAGCCCACGAATTGGCGGTTGGTCGACGGGCAGTGGTTCCTGCAGCTCTGAACATCCCTCGCGGGTAGGAATGAAACTTGAGCAGGCCTCGGTTAGGGCTCATAGGTGAACCATGGAAATCGGCGTTATCAACGGACCCAACCTCGACCGACTCGGTAAGCGCGAGCCGGAAGTCTATGGCCATGCCACCCTCGCCGACCTCGAAGCGCAGATTACCGCGCACGCGAAGAAGTCCGGCGTGAAGACCCGCTTCTTCCAGTCGAACCACGAAGGCAAACTCATCGACACCATTGCCAAGTGGGCGGACGACGGCGTGAAGTTCCTCGTCATCAACCCGGGCGGCCACACGCACGTCAGCGTCGCCCTCCGTGATTGCATCGCCGGCAGCGGCCTCAAGACCGTCGAAGTCCATATTTCGAATATCTATAAGCGCGAAGAATTCCGCCACAAGTCCGTCACCGCCTCCGCCTGCGAAGGCGTCATCACTGGCCTCGGTTTCCCTGGGTACCTCCTCGCCGTCGATTACCTCATCGCGCAAAATCAGCCCGCAGCCAAAGCCAAGGCGAAGACCGTCGCGAAGAAGAAGGCTAAGTCAAAGAAGTAAGCCGTTGGCCTCTGGGCCGCGACTCCATCTAGGCTTTCCTCCCTTCGGCTTTAGTTCATAAAGCCGACATGCCCCGTTTCCTTGCCCTCCTGCTGGCCTGGCTGGCCGTAGCCCCCGCCTACGCCGCTCAACCGAACATCGTCGTCATCCTCGTCGATGACATGGGCTGGGCCGACATCGGTTGCTACGGCTCCGAAATCTCCACCCCGAACCTCGATAAGCTCGCCGCCAACGGCCTGCGCTTCACGCAGTTCTACAACACGGGACGCTGCTGTCCGACCCGTGCCTCGCTCCTGACGGGCCTGTATTCCCACCAGACCGGCGTCGGTCACATGATGGAGAACCGCAACGCCCCTGGCTACCAAGGCCACCTGAACGAACGTTGCGCCACCATCGCGGAAGCACTCAAGCCCGCCGGTTACTTCACCGCCATGACGGGCAAATGGCACGTGGGCCAAGAGCAAGGCGTGACCCCGAGCAATCGCGGCTTTGACCGCAGCCTCAATGCCGCCGCGGGGGGCTTCTACCAACCCGGCTCGAATCGGGCGAAACTCTTCCTGAACGGTGAAGCCATCGCCAATGACGACGCGCGCCTGCCCAAGCAGTGGTACACCACGGATCTTTGGACGACCTACGGCCTGAAGTTCATCGATGAAGCCCGTGCCGCCAAGAAGCCCTTCTTCCTTTACCTCGCTCACAACGCCCCACACTTCCCGCTCCAAGCACCCGCCGAAGACATCGCAAAGTTCCGTGGAAAGTACCTCGCTGGCTGGGGCGAGTTACGCAACCAGCGCTACGCTCGCCAACTCGAACTAGGCTTACTTGATCCGAGCTGGAAACTTTCACCCCGCCCCGACGCCATCAAGGCTTGGACAGCCTATACCGCCGAAGAGAAGGACCGCTTTGACCACCTCATGGCGGTCTACGCCGCAGCGGTCGCACACATGGACAAGGCCGTCGGCGACCTCGTGGCCGGTCTCAAAGAACGCGGCGAACTCGACAACACGCTGATTCTCTTTCTCAGCGACAACGGCGGCAACGCCGAGTCGGGCATCGCGGGTCGCACCGAAGGCGACCCCACCAAGGCGAACTCCGATTGGTATTGCGGTGAGAGCTGGGCGTTCCTGCAAAATACGCCCTTCCGTCGCTACAAGCACTTCAACCACGAAGGCGGTATCGCTACCCCGCTGATCGCTCACTGGCCCAACGGTATCAAGGCCCGCAACGAACTCCGCACGCAACCCGGCCACCTCATTGATATCCTGCCGACCTGCTTGGATGTCGCCGGCACAACCCCACTCAAAGAACGCAACGGCGTCGCAGTGCTGCCGCTCGAGGGCCGCAGCCTTCTCCCAGCCTTCGCCAACCAGCCCATTCCGCGCGAGGCCCTTTACTGGGAACATGAAGGCAACGCCGCGGTCCGCGTCGGCGACCTCAAGCTCGTCCGGGCCGGCCGCAACGGCCCCTGGGAACTCTACGACCTCAAGCAGGACCGCACGGAACTCCAGAACCTCGCCGCAGCCCAGCCCGACAAGGTCAAGGAGCTCGCCGCCCTCTGGGAAGCCTGGGCCCTCCGAGCACAGGTGAAGCCTTACCCCGAAGCCGCCGGCAAAAAGGCCAAGGCCAAATAGCCAGGAGCCCACCCCGTGGGCTTAACCATTCCTTAAGGTACTAAATGGTATCATTATAGGACCCACTCGCCATGAGTTCCACCCCGCCCAACGACCCGTCCGCACGTCCAAACCCCTTCTTCGTGCCGGCCAAAGATTTCAGCATGGTAGCGCGCCGCCACTTCCTCGGCTTGATGGCCCTGACCTGCGGCTGGACCGTCCTGCATGCCGCCGAAGGCGACAAGAAAGGCAAAGGCGGCGGCAAGGGCAAAGGCGGCGGCGGTGGCGGCGGCGACGACCAGAGCAAGGCGCGCGGCCCTTCCTTCCAAGGCGAATACGTGCTACCTGAAGCCCTCGCGGAATTCTCCCGACTCTCGGTCGTGCTCGGCCGGGCCTCGGACAAGACCGTGACGCTCAGCCTGCTGGCCGCAGAAGCCATGGAGGCCGTCATCGAACTCGGCACGACACCCGGCAAGTACGCCCGCAAGATTGGCCCGCTCACCTTGCCCAAGGGCGAACCGGTTGAGGTCGTCGTGGACAAGCTGACCGCCAATACGGAATACTTCTACCGGCTCCAATCCCGATTTCTAAAGGCCAGCGGGGGAGCGTTCACCGCCCGACCGGAAT
>Ga0114967_10003314_pt1 | contig 13245 bp, 10 predicted proteins | sample M_130628_MF_Meta_FD_92639 | JGI IMG/M metagenome (GOLD analysis project Ga0114967, IMG submission 92639) | Freshwater microbial communities from Lake Montjoie, Canada to study carbon cycling - M_130628_MF_MetaG | ecosystem: Environmental > Aquatic > Freshwater > Lake | place: Lake Montjoie... | reverse complement strand
GTTCGGAAAGGATTGAGACGCGGTCGCCGATGTGAAGCTCCATCGCGTAAGCCATTTTCTCGCCGATCAACAAACCTCGTCCGCTCAAGTCCAATTTGCCACTGACGATATTGCTGGCGAGTTGACTGACGCTTGATTCGGCAACTGGATCAATGCCGCGAACCATTGGCGCGCGGAGCAACGCCTGCCCGTTGGTGGGTTGAGTTTCGAGCAACACTTGGTTAATTACGTTTGGCGAAACGCCTGTCACATTTTTGTTCGAGGCGACAATGCGTATCACGCTGGCGTAATCCGGCATCGTACAATCTCTTCGCACCCCGTCGTTGCCGAATTCGTATTTCACCACGCGCAGATGCGCGGTGAATCCAAATACCTTTTCGCGAAGCTCGGCGTCGAATCCGCTCATCACGCTGATGACGATGATGAGCACGGCCACGCCCAGCATGACGCCCATGATGGAGATGAGAGTGATGATCGAAACAAAAGACCGCTTGGGCCGCAGGTAACGCAGCGCGAGCAAGAGTTCAAACGGAAGTTTCGACATGCGCGGCAGGCTAGACATCGCTTGCGCTAGTGTCAACGGATGGACTGGGTCAGGGTGAGATTCAAAGTACAGTTCAAATCGTTCAGCAGTAGAAGGTCCAGAGATTGTTGGCGCGGACCACGAACGGGTGGAGCATGGTTTGGGCGCTAGGGGTCACCGAATTCCTGCGAGCTCGAGGTTTTGTAGGATGACGTGGCGGTGGGCACGCTCGATTTCTCGCGATCCGATCCTCAACCCCTTTTTGCGGAACTGTGGCGTAATTATAAAAAGCTCCAAGGATCTAGACCTCTTTCATTGCTAAGGCAAAATATTACCCCCAATCCTTTCAGCGCACGACAGCTTGAATCTTAGCCTAGCCTAGCCTAGGTGTAAGTGAATTCAGCCAAAACAGAGTGATATGTTTTCCCAGGCGGCGGGCGACAAGAGTCAATGCTTCGAACGGAGGAGCATAGCCTTCTTGTCTGTGCCCTCCAATTCGATGCTTTGGGTCTCAATGTCGGGATCGTCTCGGAGTGTTTGGTGAACGACACGGCGGTCAAAGGCGGACATTGGTTCAAGTTCCACTGGGTCACCCCAACGCCGAACTTTCTCGGCTGCTTCTTGAATCTTTTTCACCAACGATTCGCGTGCTTGAGCACGATAGCCGCTAACGTCCACAGTGACTTTTGGCACGGTCTGATCTTGCTGAAACAGCAGTCGGTTCGTGATATATTGCAGGTCAGAAAGCGTCTGGCCTTGCCGTCCTATGAGTCGACCGGAATCCTCAGCTTTCACATCGAGGAAGATTCCATCTTCAATCTTGTGTTCCTCAATGGTCGCTGGGAAGCCAAGTAGCGAGAGCAGTTTGTCGAGAGTATCTTTGGGTTGAGCGGACATTGCTAGTGGTGGTTGAGGCTGGTTGGTTGATGGCAAAGTCAGCGACGATTCTTAATTTTTCCGGCTTATTTTTTCTTTTTTGAGACAGGCGTCAATGCTGAAGACGTAAGTGGTGAGGGTGGAATTACTCCGGCAGCGGGTGCTTTGGTCATCTTTGTCTGGAGAATCGTCAACAGGTTGTTGACGGTCATGTAGAGCGCTAGGCCAGAGGAGAAATTGTAGAGGATGACGAGGAACATGAGCGGCATCCAACGCATCATTTTTGCTTGAGCGGGGTCCATGCCGGGTGACATCGGCGTGACGTGAGTCTGCCAGATGGCGGTGCTAATGTACAGCAATGGAAGGGGGTTAATCGGGAATCCTGAAACAAAGAAGATGGTGTCGGACTTGGACAAGTCCACGGCCCACAGAAAGCTCGCACCGCGCAATTCGATGGCGGTGCGGAGCATCGTGAAGAAACCGAAGAACACGGGAAGCTGCACGAGCATGGGCAAACAGCCAGCCACGGGGTTGATCTTGTTCTCTTTATAGAACTCCATCTGCTTCGCTGAAAACTTGGCGGGATCGTCCTTGTATTTTTCTTTCAGAGCAGTGATCTGGGGAGCGAGTGCGGCCATCTTTTGTGAGGCGCGTGTGCTGGCAGCGGTTAGCGGCCAGAAAATGATCTTCAACAGCACTGTGATGACGATGATGGCCCAGCCGTAAGAGACCGAAAGCGCGCTGTGCAGCCAGTTCATCACGAGCAACAATGCCTTGGAAAAGAATCCAAAGAAGCCGAATCCCATCGCTTGATCCGAGTTGTTATTGTAGCGATCCGCGATGCTCGCGAGTGTCTTGTATTCTTTTGGCCCTATGAACAGATTCACGTTCCGCTCGATGGTTTTGCCGGTCTCAAGGGTGGTCGAAGGGTAATGAACCGTTGTCTCAAATCCTTTGCGTGCAGGATTATTCGTCGCGCTGAATTTGCCTTCGGTTGGACGCGGCAATTCAATCGCACGCGAAACAATCTGTTCCGCCGGCGCGTCCAGCATGACGATGCTGGCGAAAAATTGGTTGTGCGTCGCTGTCCAGATGATATTGCTCGCGCCGTCACGGTATTCTGTCTTGGGCGTGCCAGGGAAACAGCCGAGGGTTTTATTGTCAAAATAGGAAGTCAGTGTTTCATGTGTCTTTGCCTTCGCTCCGTCATACCACATGATACCCACAGCGCTACCGTCATCGTCGCCACCCATCGGCATGGCAGTTCCAACGACCCATTCTTGCATTGGCAAAGCGAGCGTGCCGGTTGACGTATTTTCAAATCGCACTTTCGCGTGAACAAGATAGTTCGTCCCCATTATAAAATCCTTCACAACCCGGAGTCCGCTGGGTAAAGCTTTTTCCGCGCGAACGCCGTTGGCTATAGCCGCGAGCGTGAACACTCCGTCACCCAACAACATTTCACCGCCAAGAATCCCCAGCACAGGCAAGTGCGCGTGAGTGTTGAGCGTGGCGACTTTCAGTGTATTGGTGCTGTCCTTGTGGATGCGTGTGATGGTTTCTGGAAATTTGACCAGCTCAATCTCCTTCAATCCGCCGCCTCGTGAGGTGAAGATGTAACGAGCGTTCTCGTTCGTGATGGTGAGCAATTGTTCTGTGGCGTTCGTAGAAATATCGGAACGCGCTAAGATTGTGCCCGGCGCGACTGTAGCGCTGGTAGCAGCGGCGTTCGTTGTCCCCCTGTAAGGGGTTGTGGGGGCGACGCTGGTATTGACCGGCGATACTGGGCGCTTCTCCATGAAATATTTTGGCACCAGCACGCCCTGCCAAAGGAAAAGGAATCCGATGCAGGCGACCATTACAGCGATTGTTTTTCTATCCATGAAATTATTTAGATGACGGTTGAGGACGACGCAGCAATAGGCTGAGTCTCAGAATATGGAATGCGGTGACTTGTCACCGCTTTTTTTGCTTGGATGACTGGTCGTGCAAGCAGCACCGCATCCAGCGGTGCGACGCATGCTTCTATGGTTGAACAATTCCTTCCGGGAACAGGATCGCGACCATGTCCTCCCCACGGATGGCAGCGGCAAAGGCGTCCGGTAGCAAGCCAACTTCCGCGAGCGGCGCCATGCTCCCGGACTGCCTGCGCGGCATAGGCCGAACAAGTGGGGGTGAATCGGCAACCGCCTGTAGGACCAAAAAAAGCACCAAGAGTAGGTGAGATCACCATGCGATACAACCGCAACAGCCCGAGCAGGATGTATTGAGCCACGTTCACTTGATCAGTCCCGCCTGACGGAGGGTAGAGAGGACATCGCGTTCAACCCCGGCGAAATCTTTTTCTTTGATGGAATTACGCGCGACGAGCACAAGATCGAGTGGCTGGGTGAATTCGTGTTGATGCTGCCGATAAGATTCGCGGAGCAAACGTTTGGCGCGACTGCGGACGACAGCGTTACCAACTTTTTTGCTGACCACTACACCTAGGCGCGACAGGGAATCTGCCGGGAGACGCAGCCAATTGGCGATTAGGCAGCCTTTTACTGCGCGCTCACCAGCCTGTCGGACCCGGAAAAAATCCCGCGCTTGCTTAATGCGGGAGCGACGACCCAGACCGCGACGGGCTGGCGATTCGGGCGACATGGCCAAATCAGACCGGCGTGAGCCGCTTGCGTCCCACGCGGCGACGATTCGCTAGGGTGGCCTTGCCGCTCTTGGTGGAATTGCGGTTAAGGAATCCGTGCTGGCGTTTACGGCGGATTTTTGACGGTTGATACTGGCGTTTCATAAAATTAAAATGTTCCGGCGGTGGGAAACCCCCTCCAACCAGAGCGCGTTAGGATAGCAATGAAAGGGGTGGTGTCAAGCAACCCGAAGAGGTCGATATTTCAGTATACTACGCTTGTGCAGCCCAGTCCGATTCAATCCGGCTCTATCAGCGGCCACTACATGAGCATTTCATGAGCATTTTTCTTTTGCCCCATTGATCGCATGCGCGGCGCATGCAGGACGGTTCAATTGGCTTGTACGTGCTGCGACAGCCAGCGAAGTCAACAAAGACTAAACCACGCATGTACAAAAAATGCGCGGAGCGACAAGCACTCCGCGCAAGGCGAAATCAACACCGTCTGTCTGTTATCAATGATTGTGGTCGCAACCGCAACCATGACCGCATGAGCCAGACTCAAAATCCTCTTCCTTCGGCAGGCGTCCGAGTTCCAGAGTCTTGACGATCTGTTGGGTCACTGTTTCCTGGATCTGATGCAAGGCTTGTTGCGCGTCAAGGAAGCCTCGCGCCACTGGGTTGTTCAACACTGCCTCGCGTTGCTTCTCGAAAGCCCCAACCTCCTCCCCACTCAACGGAAGCGAGCGATGCTGTTTCTCGTGCATCTCCTGACCTTTGGTCATAAGGGATTCGTATTGGGTCTTGGATTTGTCGTCCGACATAAAAGAATCAATATTTTTGCGGATCGTGCCCATGTTTGGCTGGGCGAGAATGGTGGAGCACAACTCGCGCGTCTTTTCGAGCACGAGGTTTTGTTCGGATTGAGTCAGCATATTTTTTTGGGGGCGACACATGTTTAGGTGTCCACCACAGTGAAAATTTAAACAAAAACTCCGAACCGTGGCAAACTTAGTTTGGCGCGAAAGAGCGGCATTATTAACAGGGTTGAGATTCGAAGTGCAGTTCAAATAGTTGAGCAGCAGGAGGTCCAGAGGTTGTTGGCCCGGGCGACGGGGAGGTTGAGTATGGCTTGGGCGTTGGCGGCGACCGATATCCTGCCAGCTTGAGTTGTTTTAGGCTGACCCGGCGTCGGACGCTTTCGATTTCTCCGGAGCCAATCGTCACCCATTTGCCCAACTGTGGCGTAATCCATAGCGGCGTGCCGCTTGCGCAGATACTGGTAGGCAGTGTTTTGAGTTTCTCGCTGCGGTTGCAACGGCTTGAATGCACTGGCGAATTTATTTTCCATCAAGCCGCCTTATTATCGTTGTCTCCATTGCTTTTGGTTCCTGTGCTTGATGACCAGGGCGACAGCGAGGTGTTGGTGGACGCGGTAGAAATCTAGCAGGAGCGGCTTTGCCACTCAAAGCTTTCCTGAAACTCTTCGACGATTCACGGGGCACCATCGTTCACCCCGTAGACGCGGATGTTTACTCCCTATCCGCCAACGCGTGCAGCCTCGCGCCGTAGAGCGAGTTGAAGATTGCCTGAGGAAGCACCCCAAATCACTGTTCCAAACTACTTAATCTGCAGGTTGTTACTTTGATTGCTGTGAACTCATCGTTCACGAACCACTTTAACTCACAAAAAACGCCAAGGATTTAGACCTGTTTCATTCGAAACACAAAACATGACCCAACCCCCTTACGCGCACGGTAATTCGAATCTGAGCCACTGCTTTCGTTTGGATTTGATCTGATCAAACCTTCTCTTCAATCAACTCGCGGCGGGCACCGCTGAGAAGTTGTTCGACGAAAGTCGTGGAGTAAACGCCGCGACGGAAGTTCGGATCCTGCAAAATTGCTTGCTGGAACGAGATGGTAGTCTTGACGCCAGTTATCAAGTATTCACCGAGTGCGCGGCTCATCTTGTCCATCGCCTCACGACGGTCTTTGCCGTAAGTGATGAGCTTGCCAATCATTGAATCGTAGTGCGGTGGGATAGTGTAGCCAGCGTAAGCGTGAGTGTCCACGCGCGTGCCGCGGCCGCCAGGTTGGTAATACATCTCAATGCGACCAGGGCTTGGCCGGAATTCGTCGAAAGGGTCTTCCGCATTAATACGGCACTCGATGGCGTGTCCTTTGAATTGAACATCACTTTGCGACATCTTCAACTGCTCCCCGGACGCGATGAGGATTTGCATCTGGACCAAATCAACACCAGTGACTTCTTCCGTAATGGGATGTTCCACCTGGATGCGTTTATTGACTTCTAGGAAGTAATAATTGCCCTTGTCGTCTACGACGAATTCCACCGTGCCTGCGTTGGTATAATGCGCGGCTTCGGCGATGCGAATGGCGGCCTTTCCCATCTCTTTACGGAGTTTGGGAAACTTGTTTTCGATAAGCGGCGAGGGTGTTTCTTCGACCACCTTCTGGTTGCGCCGCTGAACGGAGCAATCGCGTTCGCCCAGGTGAATGATGTTACCACGATTATCGCCAAGAATCTGGAACTCGATGTGGTGGGGGTTCTCAATAAACTTCTCGATATAGACTGCTGAGTTACCGAACGACTTGTCCGCTTCGGTGCGGGCTGTGTGATAACCCTTAACCAGAGAAATATCATTGTGCGCCACGCGCATTCCGCGTCCGCCACCACCAGCGACGGCTTTGATCATCACTGGGTAACCGATGCGTTTAGCCACGACGAGTGCGTCCTTTTCATTCTCGACGATACCATCGGAACCGGGCGGTGTCGGCACGCCCGCTTTCTTAGCTAGGTTGCGGCTGATGGCTTTGTCTTCGAGCGCATTCATCGCACGCGCACTCGGCCCTATAAAGCGGATATTACAACTCTCGCAAACCTCCGCGAAGTGGGCGTTCTCCGATAGGAAGCCATATCCAGGATGAATCGCGTCCACGTCGGCAATCTCAGCTGCGCTGATGATGCGGTCAATGCGCAGATAGCTTTCATTTGAGGGGGATTTGCCTATGCAGATGGCTTCGTCGGCGATTTGCACATGCATGGAGTTGGCGTCCGCTTCTGAATAGACCGCCACGGTACGGATGTTCATTTCCTTGGCCGCACGGATGATGCGGACTGCGATTTCGCCGCGGTTGGCTACGAGAATTTTCTCAAACATGTAGGGCTGGTGGTTGAGCGGGGTAAATCCGCAGGCAACAAGGATTACAACGGGCGAATCTTGAACAAGGGTTGACCGAACTCCACAGGCTTCGCGCCTTCGACTAATATCTGAGTGATCACGCCTTTGGCTTCGGCTTTGATCTCGTTCATGACCTTCATGGCTTCAATGATGCAAACCACGGTATCCGGGTTCACCTCCGTGCCGACTTCGACATATGCAGCGGCATCGGGTGATGGCGTGCGATAGAATGTTCCGATCATCGGAGACTTGATATCCACTTCGTTTGAGACCGCCGCTACCGCTGCTGCTGCTGGTGCGTCACCGCTCGCGGCGGGAAGCGCAGCAGGCATAGGGGCATAAGCGATCATCTGCTGGCCGCCATCTTCGGATTGGATGGAGTTTCCAGGCATTCCGCGCTTAAGACGAATCTTGAAATCCTGTTTTTCCAACTCGAACTCCGAAACGGAGTTCTTCTTCATCAGGTCAATGATGGCTTTAATGTCCTTTAGATCCACAGTTTATAGTCGTTAAAGTTGTTTTTTATATGGCTTGAATCCAAGCGTTTTGTCATTTGAACTGAAAAGCAGTAGTCGAACTAAGACTATGCTTATGTCCATACCGAAACTAAAGTGCAGCTTAGAGAGACGCATTAAACCCGTCAAGAATAAACACCCAAAAGCCTTCCCTACTAGCTCGGCGCATTGGGAAACCGCCACCGATATCGAACTTTTTTAAATCTCGGTAATGTTAATGGCCGCTTCTGTTCCAAGAATGTAGGAATATGCTCCGAACCCAGCTATTTGACCGCGACAAACTCCTGCGATGCGCGATGTGTGACGAAATTCCTCCCGCGCATGGATATTCGAGAGATGGATTTCGATGGTAGGAACACCCGTTGCCGCAATTGCGTCTCGGAGAGCGACGCTCGTATGCGTGTAAGCCGCAGCGTTCAAAACAATGGCATCAAACATTCCCCGCGCTCCTTGAATCCAGCCCACGAGTTCGCCTTCAGAATTCGTCTGACGGAAATCTATTGTCGCTCCGCGATCACAAGCATGTTTACGAACCATTGCCTCGATGTCTGCCAAGGTGGCTTCGCCATAAACCTGCGGCTCGCGCTGTCCAAGGAGGTTCAGATTGGGGCCGTTTAGGAAGAGAATCTTCATCGCAACATCAGGTTACAGCCGGGTGGTGGACTTTGTCGAATCGTTTCCCGCGTGCTGCCGAGCAACCAACCGGCGAGTGTGAACCCCGTCCAAGCCAGTGATGGCACATATAGTGTGAATTCAAATGCGGATTGAAGGGACGAAGCCACTAAGCCCAACCAAACCCCACAAACCACGGGTGCTTTGCTCCAATCCAGCCGCCAATAGGCTATCCACAACACCCCGCCCACAAACGCGGCATAGGTGATCAACCCCGGAATGCCGGAGTCGGATGCTTGCTGCAAATAATCGTTGTGGGCGAGCCGCGCCATTTCGGACTCTGGCTTCTTCACGGCTTGGTAGGCAATCGCAAATGTACCCGGACCGCTGCCAAGGATGGGTTTGCTAACGGCTATTTGCCAAGCTGCGCGCCAATAATCAAGCCGAGCTACCACGCTCATTGCGCCGCGCTCCATGTAAGCCTTATTCTTCCAATAAAACCCGGCACCACCAACCACCAAAAAGACAATAACAAGGATCAGCTTCAATCGCTTCGAAAATTCCTGATGCAAGACGGCCACGACGCTAATCAAGAATGCAAGCAGCCACCCGCCCTTAGATCCCGACCAATACAAACAGGCCGCCGCGCACGAGCTCAGCACACCGCACAGAAAACCACGCGCTCCCGCTGTGAAACGCTCCTTCGCCTGCCAAATCCAAGCCAGCAGCAACGGCAACAACATCAGCAAAGCACCGGCAAAGGCGTTCGGATAAAACACCGTGGAGAAAATGCGATCGCTCGACATTTTCTTGAGGTATTCCGGGGGCACATTTGATTGCGCTGGATAGATATAGGTCCAAAAGTAATCACGCGTGCGCTGCAAGCCGCCGAAGTGCTGGTCAAAACCCGTATAAAGCATCCATCCAAACGCAATCGCCACAGGCAATAAAAGATACGTGACCAATCCATCACGATTCAAACAAAGGCAGCCGAGATAAAAGCAGATCACGCATACTAGGAAGTGGGCCAACACCCCATCAGTTAGCTTGGAATCCACGCTCTGCGTTCCGGCAAGAAACTGCCACGCCAACCAGATCGCTGGCATCAGCATCAACCAGCGCGGCGCGACTGTTTTCAACCGAACCGCAAACAATCCCGCCAGGACCAGCAGGCCGATTAGGGGATAAACCATTCTCAACGGCCAGGTGAACACCAACCACTCAAGGCCAGTCGTAGGCGACTCGACAAATTTGTCCATCACCGAAGGTGTGGCAAACTTGAGCAACGCCAGCCCTAAAAAAGCTCCGAAGATCGCGGCGAAGATTTTTGAATGCAAAGTGGCTGGGTCGTTTCCTGTTTGATTTGTCACTTACGGATTCAACTCAAGCCTCAACCAACTGGCAAACGATTTCCGCCTTCAGGTCAAATTTTAATCCATGGGATCACGCGCACCCGATCTAGCTCCACATACTCTCTGAGCAGCTGCAGATTCGTCCGGCCCGCAGCGTCCGGATTTTGGGGGTTCACTAGCACCACGCGCGCATTCCGCCTCGCGCCAGCAGGCAACGCTTCCAACACTAGCCTCACCTGGTTCACAGCACCCAACTTGTTTGGGCAAACGATGATTGGTGTAGCGTTCAACGCCTTAATCAAATCGCGAGAATCAAAATCCTCACCCAGCGGACTCAACAATCCGCCTGCACCCTCGACAACGACAACCTCAAATCGCTTCGCTATGCGCCTGATGTGCGCTGCAACCTCGCGCAAATTGACGCGTTTGTTTTCTTTTCGCGCCGCCAGCAAGGGTGCGAGCGGCGCACGAAAAAACCACGGGTTTACCTCATCGACCAAAATCACCTTTGCCGCTGCTGCGTGCAATGTGTGCGCGTCCTGACGACCTCCAGAGCAAAGCGGCTTGAGTGCAGCGACACGGAATCCGTTCTGACGCAGATAAACGGTAGAAAGGGCTGCAAACACGGTCTTACCAACGCCCGTATCCGTGCCGGTGATGAAAAGTATTTGTGCGGATTTCATGGCAACTCAATCACTGCGTTCGTCCAAACTTTCGCTCCAATTCGCGGTAATTCATTTCGATAATCGTGGGGCGGCCATGAGGACAAGTGTAAGGCATCGCGCAGCGGCGCAAATCTTCGACAAGATTTTCCAGCTCGCGACCTGCTAGTGGATCATTGGCCTTCACGGCATGACGACAAACCGTTTTCACGATCACATGCTCGCCGAGCCGAGCTGAATTCACGTCTTGTCCTGCAGCCTTCAATTCATCGACCAGATCGAGGGTGAAGCGTCGCGCATCACCAACCTTCACAAACGGCGGTAATGCATCGAGCAGGAACGTGCGTTCACCAAACTCGCTCAAACTAACGCCAAGCCGAGTAAGCGCCTCAATCTGAACACGCATAAAATTCGCGTCTCGTGGCGATAACTCGATGGTTTCGGGCAGCAACAACTTCTGCGACGGCGCATGCTCCTTGCGCTCCAATCGCTGTAACATTTGCTCGAACAAAATCCGCTCATGCGCCGCATGTTGATCTAATAGCACGAGGCCACGATCCGATTCCAACACGACGTAAAGCCGGCCGATCACGCCGACAAGGCGGAGAGGAACAGAGAGCAGTGGGGATGGTGACGAAAATGCCACCGAAGCAGCCGTCGTATAAGTTGCGATCGGCACAGCGGGCAAAGGCGGAGACGGTTGCGCGCGTGCAACGCCCACCCTGAGCACGGGTTGTTCGAACGAACGCTGCGGCAAGGCTGTGCTCGCCGGCAATTGCGGCAATGCTGCCGTGAATGTTTCCGGCAATAATTGGCGGTGTGAGGTTGCTGACGAGCCGCTTGGCTCTTCGCCCAACGGCTCGCGAGGACGCTCGCCCCACCCTTTCAAATCTGGGTAACCTCTCGCGACCACCCCAGCTTTAGACTTCAAACCAGAGGCTTGAGACTGTCCTATATGGAACGTGAGCAACGCCTCCCTCACTGCTTCCGCTAAGCTTTGACGCACTTCGCGTTCGCGATGAAACTTCACTTCACGCTTTGCTGGATGGATATTCACGTCCACCGCAGCAGGATCGATTTCCAGAAAGAGACAGCAGATGGGATAACGCCCTTTCATCAGAGCAGTGTGGTAACCCTCAAGTAGGGCGAAGTTGATACCGCGATTCTCCACCGGGCGACGGTTCACGAAAACATGTTGATCTTCACGGGTAGAGCGAGAGACCCCTGGCGCGCCGATGAAACCCCAAACGCGGAATCTGGTTTTGATGTTTGGCGACTGGTTTCCGGGAGGGGTTGGTGAAGCGGTTTCGAAGGATTCGATCTCCTCGGGCTCGAAACTGCTTTCCACGTGTTCAGCGGTGAAGTTTACTTCAATCAACTTCGCTTCCCCAAGCAGCGCACGAAGGCGGTCTCGCAATGCAAATATTTTGGCGGCAGCATCGCCACCGCTGCGTTGAGCGGGCAGCTGCCAGACGGCGCGCGTGTCTTTGACAAACGTGAAAGCGACTTCGGGAAATGCCAGCGCGGCAAGCGTCAGATAATGCAACACATGCGCTGCTTCGGTTTCTTCAGTGCGCAAAAATTTCCTCCGTGCCGGTAAATTGAAGAAGAGTTGACGCACTTCCACGCTCGTTCCCGGCGCACAACCAGCGGCCTTCACCTCAACAATCTTGCCGCCGTTGACCATGATCTGCGTGCCTTCGGGCGATGTGCTTTCGCGTTCGCGTGTGGTCAATGTGAAGCGGCTGACGCTGGCGATGCTAGGTAATGCTTCACCGCGAAATCCCATCGTGGATATGGACGCTAGGTCTTCGGCGCGGGCAATCTTGCTCGTGGCATGGCGTTCGAGACAAAGCAACGCGTCGTCGCGGCTCATGCCAAAACCATCATCGGTGACGCGCACGAGACTGCGTCCGCCCGCTTGGATTTCAACGCTGATACGAGTCGCGCCTGCGTCCAGCGAGTTTTCGACAAGTTCTTTCACGATGCTGGCTGGACGCTCAATCACCTCGCCAGCGGCGATCTGATTGGCGACCTGTTCAGGCAGCAAGCGGACACGATTCATCGTGTCGAAGATTGGCGAGCCGCAGGAAACAAGTCAAAGCCGGAGGCGCAATACATCACAAGCGTAGCCAACCAATGCTTTTCACTAATCGGCGAATTCCGATTTCCTGCGAGGTGAAGCCGTGATAAAAGAATATCGTGTCGCCACACATCTCAACAGAAAAAGGATTTACCCTGATCGAGTTGCTGGTGGTCATTGCCATCATCGCCACCTTGGCGGCACTGCTACTTCCCGCGCTTTCAAAAGCCAAGGCAAAGGCTTATCGAGTGCAGTGCATCAGCAACCTCAAGCAGATCGCGCTTGGCTCACATCTCTACACTGACGACAACGACGGGCGATTTGCCGGGAATGGTTATTTGACAACGCCGCCAAACGGTAGCGTCCGGTTCTGGGCGATGGGCCTACAACATTTCAACATGGAGGCTTTCCATAATTCCAGCTACTTGATTGATCCAAAGTTTTCCCAGTTTGCCGACTACATTCACGCGGGGGGTGTTTATCGATGTCCGGCGGATAAGACTTTGTTGACTCATGCCGGAGTGAGTGCACCGCGTGTTCGGACGTATTCGCTGAATTCGTATTTTAATTGGGGCACTCCAGCAAGCGATGATGTCATTGAACCAAACTACGTTTTGTTCCAGAAAACCTCCGACCTAGCGTACGTTAACCCTTCGGACACATTTACGTTTATAGACACGGCGCCGCTCATCGTTTGCAATGCAGGGTTCAAGGTCTATCAAACTCGCGGTATTTTCTATCATCGCCCATCTGTCGAACACGAAAACATCGGAGTGTTGGCTTTTGCGGAC
>Ga0114967_10003306_pt1 | contig 13264 bp, 12 predicted proteins | sample M_130628_MF_Meta_FD_92639 | JGI IMG/M metagenome (GOLD analysis project Ga0114967, IMG submission 92639) | Freshwater microbial communities from Lake Montjoie, Canada to study carbon cycling - M_130628_MF_MetaG | ecosystem: Environmental > Aquatic > Freshwater > Lake | place: Lake Montjoie... | reverse complement strand
CGGTGCGAAAGACAGTGACCCGCAACAAGCCGCCCACCCGCTCCATCACCGGCACTGTGACATCGCCCGAAAGGCTGAGCGGATTGCGCAGCAGCACGCCCAGCGGCGTGGCATTAACCGCCACAACAGTGGGCTGGCGCAGTTCACGGTCCCAATGGAAGAATTGGCCATCGGCGGCGATCAGCAGGGTGGGCTCGGGCGGATCATATTCGAAGCGCATCCGGTTCGGCCGCCAGATCATCGCCGTGCCCTCGGCCGCGGCGCCATTTTGCGCGATCTGCAGAAAACGGGCGCGCAGCGTGGTCATACCGTTGAAATAGGCCTCGACACGCTGCAAGGCCGCACGGTCAAGGGACTGCGCCACCGCCAGGCAAGGGGTGAGCAGCAGCGGTGCGGCTGCTAGCAATATCCTGCGGCGCATCAGCGTAGCACCATGCCGGGAGGCAATATGCCAGGGGGTGGCGGCAATGCGCTGCCGCGCTGGGGGAAGGCCCCTGCCGATGCCGGGCCGGGCTGCGCCGCACCCGGGATCTGCATGTTGCCGAAACCCTCCGGGCGGACAAAGAGCGCCGGATCCTGCGCCGCAAATTCCACCGTGAGCGCCTCTAACCCGCCGCGACCATTGCCAGGCTCGGCGCGCAGGGTCACGCCATCAGCGGTGATGCAGGACCGCCCGGTCTCGCCACGATCCTCGATCTTCCAATTGGTGCAGGGCAGGTTCGCCACCCGGTCACTGCCCTCACGCGTGAAGCGGGCTGTCTGGCTGGCATGGGCAAAGCGCGCCGCAGCCTCCTGCCCCGCCGGCATCTCCATGAGCACCCGCATCGGCTGCATGACCATGAAGCCTGTCCCGGTCTGTTGATCGAGGATGAGGTAGCCTTGCCCGCCTGGCATCTCCATGCGCATCCGCCGCTGCGCGGCATTCCAGGCCATGCGCATATCGGCCGGCTGGCCCTCGACGCTGGTGCGATAGGTCACCGCCACATCGCGGGTGGGGAAGATCTCGGGCCGACCCTGTGCCTGCGCGGGCAGGGCGGCGAGGCTGGCAAGCAGCGGCAGGGCAAACGCCCTAGAATGGGTCATGCGGAAGGTCCTTTAGCAAGGATATGGGGAGGCCGCACGCCGTTTCGACCGTGCTACCCAAAGGATAGGGCCGGTCGCCCCGCAGCATGGTGCATCAATCCTCGGTGCGGCGGACCAGGATTTCGCGCTTGCCGACATGGTTAGCCGGGCTGACGATCCCCTCTCTTTCCATCTGCTCGACCAGTTTCGCTGCCTTATTGTAGCCGATGGAGAGATGGCGCTGCACCAATGAGACGGAGCATTTGCCCTCCCGCGCCACCATGTTCACCGCCTGATCGAAGAGGGATTTCTCCGAATCCGAAGCGCCGGCGATGCCGCTGAGCGAAAGGCCACCGCCCTCGTCATCATCGGCGGGCTCGGTCACCTCATCGACGTAATTTGGTTCGCCATGCTCGCGCAGCCAATCGGCCACACGCTGCACCTCCTCATCGGAGACGAAGGGGCCATGCACGCGCACCACCCGCCCGCCGCCGGGCATGAAAAGCAGATCACCCTGGCCCAGCAATTGCTCGGCGCCCTGCTCGCCCAGAATGGTGCGGCTGTCGATCTTGCTGGTCACCTGAAAGCTGATCCGCGACGGGAAATTCGCCTTGATGGTACCGGTGATCACATCCACCGAAGGCCGCTGCGTGGCCATGATGACATGGATGCCGGCGGCACGGGCCATTTGCGCCAGGCGCTGCACTGCGGCCTCGATCTCTTTACCGGCCACGATCATCAAATCGGCCATCTCGTCGATCACGACCACGATCATCGGCAGCGGCTCGAGTGCCAGCGTCTGGTCCTCGAACATGGGTTTGTTGGTCTCGGGGTCGAAGCCGGTCTGCACCCGGCGCGTCAGCACCTCACCCTTGGCGCGCGCCGCCTCCACCTTCTCATTGTAGCCGGCGATGTTGCGCACGCCGATGGAACTCATGGCGCGGTAGCGCTTCTCCATCTCGCGCACGGTCCATTTCAACGCGCCGATGGCCTTGGGCGGCTCGGTCACCACCGGGGCCAGCAGATGCGGGATGCGGTCATAGACCGACAATTCCAGCATCTTCGGGTCGATCATGATGAAGCGGCATTCCTCCGGCCCGAAGCGGTAGAGCAGTGAGAGGATCATCGTGTTGATGCCCACCGATTTGCCGGAGCCGGTGGTGCCCGCGATGAGCAGATGCGGCATGCGGGCCAGATCCGTCACCACTGGCTCGCCACCAATATTCTTGCCCAGGGCGAGCGGCAGGCGGGCGTTGTTCTTGGCCCAGGCCTCGCTGCCCATCATCTCGGAGAAATACACCGTCTCGCGCTTCGCATTAGGCAGTTCAATGCCCATCACGGTGCGGCCCGGCACGGTGGCGATGCGCACCGCCACCACGCTCATATTGCGGGCAATATCGTCCGCCAAGCCAATGACGCGGCTGGATTTTACGCCGGGTGCCGGTTCAAGTTCATACAGGGTCACGACGGGGCCCGGGCGAATTTCGGTGATCTCACCGCTCACGCCGAAATCGGCCAGCACCTGCTCCAGCCGGCGGGCATTGGCCTGCAAGGCCGCGGCATCCGGGCCGCTGCTGGTGCGTGGCGGCGCGGGTTGCAGCAATTCGAGAGGCGGCGTGGAGATGCCGCCCTCGAGCAGCGGCAGGTCAAGTGCGGATTGGCGTGGCTTCTCGGCGCTGCGGGCGGCAGCGGTGGAAACCCTGGGGCTGGGCTTGGCGGCCGCAGCGGACAGGGCGGGTTCACGACGTGCCGGCACCCGCTCGGCCGCCTCATCGGCAGCGCGCAACAGGCTGGAGAGGTCGGCGCCAGGCTTAACCCCGCGCCGCCGGCCACGGCCAAATATCCACAGGACGAACCGTCCCAATGCGGAAAATCCGCGCCAGACGAGGTGACGCCGTGCAGCACCCGCGCGGGCAACATGTGCAGTGGCATCGGCCGTGGCAAAGGCGGCGCGGCGCCATTCCGCTGGCGCAAAGCCGAGCGCACCCAACAACACCAGAGCCGAGGCCACGACCAGCAGCCCATTCGCCAGCAGCGAACCCAGGGGGCCGAAGCTGGATTGCAGCCATCCGGTGGCAGCATGCGCCATGAGCGGCCCAAAGGCCCCCCCGGCCCCGGCCAGCACCGGCGCGGCCGGCGGCAGCGGCAGGGCCGAAAACCCGGCCGCAAGCACAGGCATGCCCAGCAGCAGCGCCATCAGTCGTGCCGGCAGCAATGCCACGCCCCGCTCCGTGAAGAGCCGCCATGCCCAGGCCAGCAGGGTGATGGCGGGCAGAAAGGCCGCAAAGCCAAAGGCCTGCAGCAGTGTGTCTGACACGGCGGCCCCGGTGGGCCCGGCCAAATTGGTGGCGGCCCGCGCAGTGGCGGTGGAGCCCGAGGGGTCGGCCGGGTCGTGGCTCAGCAGTGCCACCAGCATGGCCAAGCCCAACAAGGCGCATAGGATGCCGGCGACCTGCGCCCCACTGCGCGCGAAGGCCGCGCGAAGGGCGGGCGAGGCAAAACGGCTGCCCCCGGGTTCACCGCCAGCGGCGGCAGCTATCTCGGCACGTGCCATGGAGCCGGTCCTTTTCGGGATCGGGTTGCGGAGCCGGGGGGAGGCATAGTCTACGCCCCGGCCGCCGGAGCGGGAAGGCCAAATTGCCCAGAATCAAAAAAGGGCCGGGGCATGATGCCCTGGCCCTTTGATGAAAGCGACTGACCTGTCAGCCCAGGCGCTCGCCATGCTGGGTGACATCCAGTCCCTCGCGCTCCTCCTCCTCCGAGACCCGCAATCCGACCATGACATCAACGATCTTGAGCAGAATGAAGGTGGCGACGGCGGAATAGACCGCCACCGCCAGGATCGACTTCGCCTGGATCAGCAGCATGTCGGAATTGCCGGCCAACCAGCCGGAATAGGTCATGGCCTTGGCGGCATCGCCATCGGTCACATAGAGCGTGCCAACGGCGAAGACGCCGGTCAGCATGGCGCCGACTACACCACCCACGCCATGCACGCCCCAGGCATCGAGGCTGTCATCATAACCCAGGGCCTTTTTCAGGCTGGTCGAGGCCCAAAAGCAGATAATGCCAGCGGCCAGACCAATCACCAGCGCCGGGCCAGGAAAGACCCAGCCCGAAGCCGGGGTAATGGCCACCAACCCAGCCACCGCACCGGAAATGGCACCAAGCGCCGATGGCTTGCCTTTGAACACACTCTCGGCCAGCAACCAGGCCAGCGTGCCGGCGGCAGCGGCAATCATCGTCACCACCATGGCCATGCCCGCACGGGCATCAGCCGCCAGGGCGGAGCCAGCATTGAAGCCGAACCAACCCACCCAAAGCAGGCAAGCGCCGAGCATGGCCAAACCCAGGTTATGCGGAGACATATTGTCATGGCCATAGCCCACGCGCTTGCCCAGCATACAAGCCGCAACCAAGCCGGCGATACCGGCATTGATATGCACCACCGTGCCACCGGCAAAATCCAGTGCGCCCCAGGCCCAGATGATGCCGGCCGGGTGCCACACCGCATGCGCCACAGGTGAATAGACCAGCAACGACCATGGCACGACGAAAAGGATCATTGCCGAGAACTTCATCCGGTCCGCCACCGCGCCGGTGATCAGCGCCGCGGTGATGATGGCGAAGGTCATCTGGAACATCATGAAGACGGTCTCAGGGATGGTGGTCGGCACTTCCGATTCGCCGCCCATGCCCGCACCAAGAATGAACGGGCCGTTCCAGTTGATGCCGTTCAGCATGAATTTCGTCAGGTCGCCGATATACTGGTTGCCATTGCCGAAGGCGATGGAATAGCCGGCAACCACCCAGGTCACCGCGACGAGCGCACAGATGGTGAAGCTCTGCATCATGGTGCCCAGCACGTTCTTCTTGCGCACCATTCCGGCATAGAAGAAGGCCACGCCCGGGATCGTCATCATCAGCACCAGCACGGTGGAGGCAAGCATCCAGGCGGTATTGCCGGCATCGAGCGCCGGCTCGGCAGCCAAGGCAAGGCCAGGCCAAGCGGCAAGTACCAGGCCGGCGGGGAGAAATTTGTTCATCCTGTAGGTGTCCCTCTCGGTGTCGTGGCGGCGCGGGTCAGAGCGCCGAGCCGTCGGTCTCCCCGGTGCGGATGCGCAACGCGCGCTCCACATCGAGCACGAAGATCTTGCCGTCACCGATCTTGCCGGTCTTCGCGGCGGCGGCGATAGCTTCGACCACGGCATCGACCAATTCGGAAGGGACTGCCACCTCGATTTTCAGCTTGGGCAGGAAGCTGACCTGGTATTCGGCGCCGCGGTAGATTTCGGTCTGGCCCTTCTGGCGGCCAAAACCCTTCACCTCAGTCACCGTCAGACCCTGAACCCCGAGCGGGGTGAGGGCATCGCGCACCTCGTCCAGCTTGAAGGGCTTGATGACGGCCATGACCAGCTTCATCGCTGCCGACTCCATAAAACACGGCGCCTTCATTGACGCCCTCTTATTCCCTGCCATGGGTGATGTCGAAGTGCGAGGGGGCACAACCACCCAGCAGCGCCTTGCCAGACCGCTATTGCACAGTTGTTGTGCAGCCATCCACCAGCAGGCCAGGACATGCAGGCAGGGGCTAGCGGGAAGGCCCCGCGCGGCCACATAACAGCCTATGTCCCAGACCCTGAATGTAACAGTTGCGATTGTGGGTGCCGGACCGGTGGGCGCCACGCTCGCCGCCGCACTGGCAGCCGCCGACATCCCCTGCGCGGTGCTCGACGCAGCGCCGCTGCCGCCGATGGAAATGCAAGCCTTTGACGGCCGCTGCTATGCGGTGGCTGCGGGCTCCCGCCCGGTGCTTGAGGCCGCAGGCATTTGGGAAAGGCTGCCCGAGCCGCCCTGCCCCATTGAGCGCATTCTGGTGGCGGATGGCGAACCGGGCCGGCCGCCCTCGCCGCTCAGCCTGACCTTCCGCGCGGCCGAGACCGGGCAGGAGGCCTTCGGCTGGATGGTGGAGGCGCGCAGCCTGCGGGTGGCGCTCAATGCCCGCCTGCCGCATCTGCCCGCCCTCTCGGTCTTCGCCCCCGCCACCGCCGAGGTGACCTCCCGCGGGCCGGAGGGCGTGAGCCTCAAGCTCTCCACTGGCGAGATAGTGCAGGCCCAACTGCTGGTCGCCGCCGAAGGCCGCCGCAGCCCGCTGCGTGGCCAGGCCGGCATCCGCACCACCGGGCTGGATTACCACCAGATCGGCATGGTCGGTGCCTTCGCCCATGAGCGGCCGCATGACAATCAGGCGCTGGAAATGTTCCTGGCCAATGGGCCCTTCGCGCAATTGCCGCTCTCCCATGCCCCGGCCGGCGCGCCCTTCCCGCATGCCTCCGCCTTTGTCTGGAGCGACAAGACGGCGATCGCCAAACGCATGCTGGCGCTGGATGATGACGGGTTTTCGCGCGAATTGGCCCGTCGCAGCGGCGGCTTGCTGGGCGAAGTGCGGGTGATCGGCCAACGCTGGTCCTATCCGCTGACTGCGATGGCGGCCGAGCGCTACACGGCCGAGCGCATGGCGCTGGTGGGCGATGCGGCGCATGGCATCCATCCCATTGCCGGCCAGGGGCTGAATCTGGGCTTTCGCGACGTGGCAGCGCTGGCCGAACTGGTTATCGCGGCAGTCGCGGCCGGGCAGGACCCGGGTGGCCCGGCTTTGCTGGCCCGCTATCAGGCGGCAAGGCGGCCGGCGGCGATGATGATGCTCGGCGCAACCCACGCGCTGGAAAAACTCTTCGGCAATTCCTTTCCGCCGCTGCGTGCCGCTCGCCGCCTGGGGATTGCCGCGGTGGACCGGATCGGGCCGCTGAAACGGGCCTTCGCGCGGCAGGCGATGGGGCTGGGTTGAGGGGCCGAAACCTTTCGCCACGCATTGCAGGGTTGCGCAGCGTGATGGCCTTCGCCATGCCTTGGCCTGAATGAACGAAACCCGGCGCAAGTCCGAACTGCGGCGCTTTGGTGCCATCAGGCGGCGTAGAGTGCTGCGCCGCGATCCGCCGCCGCCCAGCCTGCGCCCAGATCAAACACGGATATCATGGGCCGAGGCCCTTCCCAGCGGCCGCTGGCCGAGCCGACGAGAGGCAGCGCAACTGCCCTGGCCGCTGCTGGGCTCGCTGGCACTGCATGGCCTGGTGCTGGCGCTCCTGCTGCTCGATCTCTGGCCGCGGCAGGGCGGCGAACAGCCATTGCCGCCGCCGGCCATCGAAATGGTGTTTGACACCGGCCAGCCCGAGCCCCAGGCCAGCGGCGCCCCCGAGGGCGAAATCCCCGATGCGCTGGAGCCGCCCGCCCGCGCCGAAGCTCCGCCCCCCGCGCCGGAAGCCCCCAGCACATCGCAGCCGCCCAGCCCCCCGCTGGAGCCGCAACTCGCCATGCCGCTGCCACCAGTGCCACCCGCGCAGGTGCCGCCACCACCGATTCCGCCGCCCCCCAGCCCGGAGCCGCCTCGCACAGCCCCACCACCGCCCGCGCCACAAAGGGCCGAGACACCGCAGCCCCCGGCCGCGCCGCTGCCACCGCCCTTGCCGGCGCTCGCCGAATTGCCGCCGCGCCCGCCCGAGCCGGTGCCCAGGCTCTCGGCCGAGATACCGCCCCCCGAAACGCCGCCCGACCTGCTGGCACAGCCCACGCCGCTGCGTATCACCCCGCCGCGCCTGCCGCCGCCACCCCAGGTGCAACCCCGCCCCAGCCCCGCCACGCCACCACGCCCGACGCAGCAGGCCCAGCCCAGCCCCCGCCTGCCCGGCATAGTGCTGCCCGAGGGCTTTAATCTCAGCCAACCGCGCCCTGCCCCCGGCCGCCCGGCCGGGCCGCGCGCGCCGCTCGATTTCAGCCTCGACCCGCGCCTCTTGGAAGGCCGCACCTCGCCCGATCGCACCGTGCAGGTGCGCGGCGCCCAGGTCGGCCCGGACTGGTCTAACGCCTTCCGCCGCTGGCTGGACCAAAATCTGCGCTACCCGCAGCGCGCCATTCAGGATGGCGATTCGGGCACGGTGCAGGTTCGCATCACCGCCAATCCCGACGGCACAGTCCGTCAGGTGCGGCTGCTCAGGCCTTCCGCCTCACCCGCGCTGAATTCCGGCACCTCCATGCCCTTCGCCGGCGCCCGGCTGCCAGCCTTCCCGCCCGGCTCCGACCCCAATGGCGTGGAGGTCGATTTGACGGTGAATTACATCCTCATTCGGCGCTAAGCTAACCCTTGCCAAACCGCGGGCCCGCCCCCTACTCCACGCCCATGGTGACACGCGCGGAAATCCTTGTCCTTGGCCTTACAGCGGGCGTGCTGGGCAGCCTGCTGGGTGGGCTAATGCTGGGAGTTGGTCTCGGCCTGGCGGTGAATGGAGCGCATATTGGCTGGCTGCTGATGCTGCCGGCAGCGCCTCTCTCGGGGCTGCTGGGCTATTTGTTGGCCAGGCGCTTGGCGCGGCAATTGCCGCAATAGCAGCCCCTATAGCAGCCCTTGGACCAGCCGGCGCTCCGCCGCCGCCAAATCAGGCGGTGTGGAGAGGTGGAACCACACCCCATCATGCACCAGGCCGAAGAGCCGCCCAGCCGCCGCTGCGCGGTCATAGCAGCGGTTGAGCGAGAATGGCCGCACCGCCTCCGGCGCCACCAATTCGGGCCGCAGGATTTGGATGCCCGAAAAGATATAGGGCGCCACGACATGCGGCGCCGGGCGTTGCAGCCGCCCCCAGCCATCCATCAGAAAATCGCCCCGGCCCACGCTGCCATCCACCTGGGTGGTGCGCACCAGCAGCAGCAACGCATCCATTGTCTCAGGGTTGAAGGCCCGGGCCAGTCGGGTCAGCGCCGGCGTCGCGCCGTCCAGCCAATAGGCATCGCCATTGACGACGTAAAATGGGTCGGCGCCGAGTTGCGCCAGCGCCTGGGCCACGCCGCCGCCGGTCTCGAGCAATTCCGGCTCAAGCTGCACCCGCACCCGCGGGGCGCTGCGCCCGGCCATGGCGGCCACGATTTTTTCCGCCTTCCAATGCGCATTGACCACCGCCTGGGTGACGCCGGCATCGCCCAGCCGGTCCAGCGCATGGTCCAGCAGGCTGCGGCCGCGCAGGGTGAGCAGCGGCTTGGCGGTCTGGCTGGTCAGCGGCCGCATGCGTTGGCCCAGGCCAGCGGCGAGCACCATCGCCCTCATGCCGGGTTGGCCCGCAGATGGGTCGGCACATGGCGGTCGAGATAATCGCGCAGCGGCGCCGTGGCCGGATGTTGCAAGGCGCGCGCGAGCAGCGCCCAGCAGCGCGGGCCATGCGCCAGGTAATGGCTCTTGCCATCACGCCGGGCCAGCCGCACCCAAAGCGCCGCCACCCGCAAATGCCGTTGCGCGGCATGCACCGCCATCGCCGCCTCCAAATCACGCATACCGCAGAGTGCCTGGTAGCGCGCAACCGTCGCCGCCCGCACCGCCGGCGCCACATCCCGCCTGGCATCCTCCACCAGCGACACCAAATCATAGGCCGGGTGGCCCAGCGCGCCATCCTGGAAATCCAGCAGCCCCATGCCGCCGGGCAGCGGCATCAGATTGGCCGGGAAGAAATCCCGATGGACGAAGCCTTTCGCCGCGAAGGGCGAGAGCATGGCGGCCAGCGCCGCATCCAGCCCGGCGCGCTGGCTATCATCGGGCGGGGTGCCCAGCACCGCGGGCCACCACCAATCGAGGAAAGTCGCCGCCGTGGCGCGCTGCATCTCGGTCACGCCCCAGTTCGGCAGGCCAGGCATGACGGGGGCGGCGTGCAGAGCGGCGAGAGCCTCGGCCGCGGCGAGGTAGAGCGGTTCGGGTGCCGCACCGGCATCCAGCGTCTCGGCCATGGTCCGGGGGCCCAGATCCTGCACAATCAGCAGCCCGGCCGCGCTGTCCTCGGCCAGGATGCGCGGCACCACCACGCCGGCGGCACTGAGGTGGCGGGCGATGGCGCTGAAGGGCCGAACATCCTCGGGTGGCGGGGCATGCATCAGCAGCGCGGGTTCAGGCCCGCCATGCAGGCGGGTGTAGCGGCGGAAGCTGGCATCGGCCGGCAGGGCTTCCGCCCGGGCCGCGGCAAAACCGTACCGGGCCAGGAATGTCGCTATCACAGCCGCCCCTCCCAGCCGGTAAGCGTCGCCTCGCGGCCATCCTCATCCAGCGGCGTCAGCGCGATGCGCAGCGCGCCCGGCGGCGCCAGGGCGCCAAGCCTTTCGGGCCATTCCACCAGCACAATCCCCTCCAGCGCCTCATCCCATCCCAATTCAAGAACCTCCTCCGCCCCGCCCAGCCGATAGAGGTCAAAATGATGCGCCTGCCCCCCCCCCGGCACAGCGTAGCTCTGCACCAGGGTATAGCTGGGCGAGGGCACCTCCAGCGCCGGATCATCCAGCAACGCGCGCAGGAAAGCACGCGCCAGAGCGGATTTGCCGGCCCCCAGCGGGCCGCTCAGCAGCAGGGCGTCACCCGGCCGCGCCAGGCGCGCCAGGCGCTGGGCAAGGATTTCGGTGGCGGCAAGGTCATGCAGAATCATCGGCGATGGCAATCTGCCGCGTCGCGCCGCGCCGCGCTATCCTCCCGCCATGGATCATGAAAAAGCCCGGGCCCGGCTGGCCCGCATCCCGCTCTTCAAGCCCATCATCAAGGCGGTGGGGCCCTGCACGCTGGCGGTGATGATGCGTGAGCCCTATGAGGCGCTGGTGCGCGCTATCGCCCATCAGCAGGTGCATGGCCGCGCCGCCGAGGCGATGCTCGGCCGGTTGCTGGCGCTGCATGCCGCGCCGGAATTTCCGCCCCCCAGCTTCATCCTGGACCTGCCGGCCGAAGCCCTGCGCGGCTGCGGCTTTTCCGGATCCAAGGTTGCCGCGATTCGTGACATTGCCGAGAAATCCATGGCCGGCCTGGTACCCAGCCTGGCCGAGGCTGCGAGCCTCGATGATGAGAGCCTGATCACCCGGCTGGTGGCCATTCGCGGCGTGGGGCGCTGGACGGTCGAGATGGTGCTGATCTTCACGCTCGGCCGGCCGGATGTACTGCCGGTGGATGATTTCGGCGTGCGCGAGGGCTATCGGCTGGCGGCGGGGCTGGATGAACAGCCGCGGCCGCGGGCGCTGGCCGCAATCGGCCAGGACTGGGCACCTTATCGCAGCATCGCCGCCTGGTATTTGTGGCGGCGGGCCGATATGGCGAAAAAGATCCAACCGCTTGCCATCTGAGGCACACTATCTGGCAGCGCGGCATATTGGCATAATATGGTTATGAAATTTATATCCGGCCTGCTCCTTGTTCTGCTCGCGGGATGCTCGATGGAGCATATGATTGGCGAGCACGCCATTGGCTATAATCGCAGCGTCGAGCAATCAGCCAACTCGCTGATGATCGTCAATATTTTACGTGCGCGCGATCAGGCGCCGCTGCATTTCACCACCATTGGCAATATCCGTGGCGGTTTCAGCCTGGGTGCCTCGCTCGGCTATGATGGCTCGACCGGGCTGGGCAATGGCATACTCCCCGGCATCAATGGCAGCACAAACCCGGGCTTCGACATCGGGCCGCTCGACCGGCAGGAATTCGCCCGCGGCTTGATGCGCCCCCTCGACCCCGTGTTGTTCCGGGTCTTGTGGGACCGCAATATGCCCGACCAGTTGCTGCTCTATCTGCTGGTCTCACGCTTCGATGAGGGCCCCGGGGGCCGGCGCGCAATCAATGATCCCGCCTATCGCAACAACCTCACGCCGGCCGAGCGGGTCGCCTGCACCGCCCAGGGGCTGGATGCTGTAGCACCCTGTGACCGTTTCCAGGCCATGGTCGACCAATTGACCGCCAATGGGCCCATCCTCTTCAACGGCTATACCCGCATCCTGCCCATTGGCCCCAGGCTGACCCAGCCGCAGGCTGCGGCGCCCGAATTGCTCGCGGCGCTGCGCGAACCCGGCATCAGCCTACGCGCCGATGGGCCGGGCTTTCGGCTGATGCGCGCGGTGGACCAGATGGCGATCTGTGTCCCGGGCCCGCCGGATGCCCAAGGCCGCAGGATTTACACCGCCGCAGCGGTGGACCGCGAACCACCCCAGGTCTCCGGCATACCGCAGGATGGCGACCCCTGCCGCGCGGATGAGGTGGTGGAGCAACCTTCCGGCATGAGCGGCCGCCCCGCGGTGCCGGCCCTTGCCTGGTATCTGCGCTCGGTGGAGGAGGTGCTGCAATATCTTGGCGCGATCCAGCGGCGCGAGGAGGAGGGCGTGCCCTACCGAATTCATATCCGTGCCGCGGCCCATCCGAGCAGCGACCCCAGGCTGTTCCGGCTTTGGCGCGAGCGGCCAGCGCAGGCCAGGTTCTCTGCCGCCTATCGTGGCGACAATTACTGGGTGGCCGAGAATTATAATCGCGAGGACCTCACCTTGCATGTGCTCGCGCTGACGACGCAGTTGCTGAACCTGCAGAAGGCGGCGACGGATATCGCCGCATCGAACACGCTACGGCTGGCACGTTAGAGCCGTTTCACCGAAAGCGGACACGGCGGAACATCGCTCAATGTTGTTTTCCCCCATTTTTCAATTCGCCTTGCGAAGCGGCAAGGCTTGAAAATGCTCTAACTACAGCTTCAGCACCGCAAAGCCCGCCGTCTCCACCATCACGGCGAAGAGCCGCTCCATGGCATGTGCAGACATGCCATCCACCTGGCCGAGTTCGGGCTCGAAGAGGTCATTCTGACCGGCTAGGCGGGCGCAGGCGGCCAAGGCCTCAGGCCGGAACCAGAACATGGTGCCGGCGAAGAAGCCACTCATGCGCGCCCTCTCCAGCCCCAGCAGGGCGCCAATTTCGCCCATGCGGCGCTCGCAGTGAACCACATGTTGGCGCTCAGCCAGCGACAGCCAGGCCTTGCCCTCCCCTGCCATGCCGATCCGCGGATGGGCAAAGAAATGCTCTTCCAGGCGGTTGAGCGCGGCCAGGCCCAGCAACCCCTCCAGCAGCGCCCGCCGCCACGCCTCCCCATGGCCGAGATGGGTGGATTTCTTGGAGTGGACCTTGCAGCCAAGGCGGTAGCCCCGCGCCCTTACCACCTCCAGCGCTGCCAGGAAGGGCGCCACATCACGCCCCCGATTGCGACAGACCAGGATATGGACGGGCCGCAGCGCTGCGATCAGCCGCTCCAGCGCTACCAGCGGCCAAGCTTCCGGCAGCGAGACGACGACATCAAGCGGCAAGCGCTGCCGGGCCTGGGCG
>Ga0114967_10003305_pt1 | contig 13267 bp, 12 predicted proteins | sample M_130628_MF_Meta_FD_92639 | JGI IMG/M metagenome (GOLD analysis project Ga0114967, IMG submission 92639) | Freshwater microbial communities from Lake Montjoie, Canada to study carbon cycling - M_130628_MF_MetaG | ecosystem: Environmental > Aquatic > Freshwater > Lake | place: Lake Montjoie... | reverse complement strand
GAACGGTAAGGTCGAGCACCATGGTGAAAATGCCAGCAACTACGCCAACCCAGCGTTCGACCGCCTGTTCATCGCCATGCGGAGCTTGCCGCAAGGACCGGAGCGTCAGGGTTTAATCGACCAGATGTTGCAGATAGTGCGCGAAGATGCGCCCTGGCTCTGGGGCCTGCATCCCCAATCCTATGCGCTCTCGCATCAGTGGTATGGCAACGGCAAACCCAATCTGATGGCGCGCAACACGCTTAAATACCGTCGCATCGACACCGCCCGACGCGCCGAATTGCGTCGCGTCTGGAACCAATCGGACTGGACACCAATCGTCTTGCTGGCGGTGGGGGTGCTCATCGTGGGTGGTTTGGCCTGGCGCAGTTGGCGCCGCGCGCAGGAGGCGCGCATCGGATGATGGGCTATTTCGTGCGCCGCCTGCTGTACGCCATTCCTATTTTGCTGGGCGTGAACGTTCTCACCTTTGCGCTCTTTTTCCTCGTCAACACACCCGACGATATGGCGCGAATGCAGTTAGGCGAGCGCCGCCTTACGCCGGCGGCGATCGAGCAATGGAAGGTCGAACACGGCTATCACCGGCCGGTGTTCTGGAATGCCGCGCAGACGGGCGTGACCCAACTCACCGATACTTTGTTCTTCGATAGCACCACGCGGCTGTTCCGGTTTGATTTCGGGAAGTCCGACGCGGGGCGCGACATTAACGCCGATATTGCAGAGCGCATGGGGCCGAGTCTGGCCATCGCGGTGCCCGTGCTGCTGGTCGGTTTGGCCTGCGCCTTAACCTGGGCGCTCACGATCGCATGGTTGGCGGGCACTCGTCTCGATTTCTGGAGCGGCGTGCTGTGCGTGGCGATGATGTCCATCTCAGGCTTGTTTTACATCATTGGCGGGCAATGGCTGCTGGCGAAGTTGTGGCACCTCGCGCCCATCTCGGGCTACGCGGATGGGCTGGCCTCCTTGCGCTTCATTCTGTTGCCGGTGGTGGTGAGCGTGCTTGCCTCACTGGGCGGCAGCGTGCGCTGGTATCGCGCGCTGTTCCTTGAAGAACTCAGCAAGGACTACGTGCGGATGGCCCGCGCGAAAGGCTTGAGCGACGCACGGGTGATGTTCGGCCACGTGTTTCGTAACGCGCTGATCCCCATTCTCACCGGCGTTGTGGTGCTGATCCCTTCGCTGTTTCTGGGCGCGCTTATCACCGAGGCATTCTTTGCGATCCCGGGTTTAGGCAGCTACACCATCGAAGCCTTGCAGGCGCAGGATTTTGCGGTAGTGCGAGCCATGGTGTTTCTGGGCTCGCTGCTCTATATCGCGGGTTTGATGCTGACCGATCTTTCCTACCTCATCGCCGATCCGCGCGTGCGACTGGAGTAGCCCATGCCCACCCCGCTGCTGTTGCTCAGTGATCTCGCCGCCTGGCTGCTGTTTCTGGTCACGCTGGCCTATGCCTGCACGGCCTCCCGCCGCGAACACCTGCGAGCCCCCTGGCGTCGCGTGCGGCAACAGCCGGTGGCAATGGTCGCCGCTGTGGTCCTGCTGGCACATGTGGGGATCACGCTGCTTGATTCCCTGCACTTTGCGCCGCAAGCCGCCAACGGCACCGAGGCCGAGCCCGAGCCCCTCAGTGCGCTCGACTTTGTGCTCACGCCGCTGCGTACCGGTGTGGAGACCAGTTACTCGGCGCCGTTTGCCCTTCTCGGTTTCGACCGGGAAAGCGTGCTTCAGGCCGACGGGCGAGTGGTGAGGGAGTATCCGCGCTTGCGCTACGGGGGCGCCCACTTGCGCGACCCGGCGCAGCGGGGTCCAGATATTCTCCAACGCGGCGCGATCGGCGCCGGGGCAGGCGCCTTGGCCGGCTGGTTTCTGTTGCGCTTGCTGTGGCCTGCGCAATGTCGATTATGGCGTCAGCGGAAAGATGATCCGGCGGGTCGCGCCGCCGCACTCACGCTGCTCCTGCTCTGCGTGCTGGCCGGTCTCGGCGGCGCGCTGGCGACTCGCTATCACGTCTTCGGCACCGATAAGGTGGGTATGGACGTCCTGTATCAGTCCGTAAAAAGCGTGCGCACCGGTGTGCTCATCGGCACCTTAACCACCCTCGTCACGCTGCCTTTGGCGCTGGTGCTGGGCGTGGCGGCCGGCTATTACCGCGGGCGCATTGATGACCTCGTGCAATATGGCTACACCACGCTGGCCTCGATTCCTGGCGTGTTGTTGGTGGCGGCCAGCGCGCTGTTGCTGGATGGTGTGATGACGCGCCACGAGGACGATTTTTCTTCGCTCATCGTGCGTGCCGACCTGCGCCTGCTAGCGCTGTGCGTCATTCTCGGCATCACCAGTTGGACCGGTTTGTGTCGCCTGCTGCGAGCCGAAGCCTTGAAGCTGCGCGAATCAGACTTCGTGCGCGCCGCCGAGGCGCTGGGCGTGCGCGGCCCACGAATCCTCTGGCGCCACCTGCTACCCAATGTGATGCACATTGTGATCATTGCGACGGTGCTGGATTTCAGCGGTCTCGTACTCGCTGAAGCTGCGCTGACCTATATCAACATTGGCGTCGACCCGGGCATGGAGTCCTGGGGCAATATGATCAACGCCGCGCGGATGGAACTCGCCCGCCAACCGGCGGTGTGGTGGTCTTTGAGTGCCGCCATGTTATGGATGTTTGTGCTGGTGCTGGCGGCGAACCTTTTTGCTGACGCCGTGCGCGAAGCCTTCGATCCCCGCACCCGTGAAGCGACCCCGAGCGCAAGGCCCGCAGGAACCTGAACCATGTCCGATCACCTGCTCCAGATTGATCAGCTCTGCGTCCACATCGGCGACCAGCCCGTCATCGAAAATTTATCGCTCGACCTCAAGCGCGGTGAAACGCTGGTGCTCGCCGGAGAATCCGGTAGCGGCAAGTCGCTCACCGCGCTGTCGGTCGCCCGCCTTCTACCGGCGGCGGCGCAGATTCGCGCCGGGCGAATTACCCTTGGGGACACCGCGCTATTCAATCTCGCCGAGCGCGAGATGACCAAAGTCCGCGGCGCGCGGATCGGCTACATCTTTCAGGAGCCGCAGCTCGCGCTCAATCCCGTGATGACGGTGGGCGACCAGATCGGTGAAGTCCTGGGCTGTCATCTCAAGCTGCGCGGTAAGGCCCGGCAGCAGCGCGTGATCGAGGCGCTGGCGGCCGTCGGCATTCCCGACCCTGAGCGCCGCGCCGGCGAATATCCGCATCAGTTCTCGGGCGGCATGAAGCAGCGGGTGATGATTGCCATCGCGCTGGCCGGCGAGCCCGAATTGCTAATCGCCGACGAGCCCACCACCGCGCTCGATGTCACCGTACAGGCGCAGGTGCTGGCGCTGCTCAAGGCCGAACAACAGCGGCGCGGCATGGGCATGTTGTTCATCACCCACGATCTGGGCGTGGCCTGGCAGGTGGCGGACCACCTCGCCGTCATGCAGGCCGGGCGCGTGGTGGAGAACGCGCCGCGCGACCGCTTCTACGCGGCGCCGGAACATCCTTATTCACGCACGCTGTTTGCGGCCTTGCCCAAACTCGAACCGCAGGCCCACACCGCGCCCGTCGTCCACGATCAGCCGCTGCTGGAAGTGCGCAATCTGGCCGTTCATTTCCCCATTCGGCAGGGTTTGTTCAAACGAACGGTGGCGAGCGTGAAGGCCGTGAACGGCGTGTCCTTCACGCTGCAGGCGGGCGAGACGCTGGCGATTGTGGGCGAATCCGGTTCGGGCAAGACCACCATGGGGCGCGGCATTCTGCGGCTGCTCGATTTAACCGACGGGCAGGTGTTGCATCGGGGCGACGATTTGCGCCAACTCTCTTCGGAGGCCTTGCGGATCCGGCGGCGGGAACTCCAGATGATTTTTCAGGATCCCTTTGCCGCGATGAATCCCCGCATGCTGGTCAACGAAATTCTGCAGGAAGGCATGCTGGCGCAAGGCATCGGCGGCAGCGCCGCGCAACGCGACGCGCGCGTGCGCGAACTGCTGGTACAGGTGGGGCTTAAGGCCGAACACGGGCTGCGCTATCCGCATGAGTTTTCCGGCGGTCAGCGCCAGCGCCTGTGTATCGCTCGCGCCTTGGCCGTCGAGCCGCGCATGGTGGTGTGCGACGAACCCACCAGTGCGCTCGATGTGTCGGTGCAGGCGCAGATTCTGGAATTGCTGGAAGAACTCCAGCAACGACTCGGCATCGCCTATCTGTTCATCACGCACAACCTCGGGGTGGTAGCGCGCATCGCGCACCGCGTGGCGGTGATGCATCAGGGCGTGATTGTGGAACAGGGGCCGGTGAATCAAGTCTTGTTCGCCCCGCGTCATCCCTACACGCAGGCCTTACTAGCGGCGGTGCCGCGCATTGATGCCTAGTGCGTTTCGCCTTCTTCGCGCATCAGGCGAATCACATGCTTCGACATCTCGTGATAGCCGGGTGAGTCGTAGAGCGCTTCCTTGGTGGTAAGGCGCTCGCCGCCTTTGAACTCCGGCGTAAGAATTTCTTTCACCCGCCCGGGATGCCGTGACAAAAACACGATTCTGTCGCCCAGAAACAGCGCTTCGTCGATGTCGTGGGTGACGAGCACCACCGTCATGGCTTCCTTGGTCACCACTTCGAGTAGCAGCTCTTGCATCTGCCAGCGCGTTTCAGCGTCCAGCGCACCGAAGGGCTCGTCCATCAATAACAACCGGGGATAGGCGGCGAGCGCGCGCGCCAGCGCCACGCGTTGGCGCATGCCGCCGGACAACTGCTCGGGATAGACATCCGCAAACGCCCCCAGCTTCACCCGGTTGAGAAAGTAATCCGCCGTGCCTTCTTTAATCGCTAAAGACTCGCCGTTGACGCGCAAGACAAACTCCACGTTCTGCAGCACGGTCAGCCAGGGAAAAGAGGTATAGGACTGAAACACCATGCCGCGCTCGCGACCCGGCCCGGTGATTCGTTGGTCGGCTAAGAGCAGCTCGCCTTCGCTGGCGCGGTCGAGGCCGGCCATCATGCGCAAGAGCGTCGATTTGCCGCAGCCCGACGGGCCCAGCAGCACGCAGATCTCGCGCTCGGTGACCTCAAAAGACACGTTGTCGATGGCCCGCAAGGGCGGCGCGCCCCGGCGCCGGTAATCCTTACAGACATTTTTGATTTGCAGAAAATCGGCGCGCGGGAGCGGCGCGCTCGGCGCGAGCTCAACAATCTCCGGTGGCGTCATCGCTGGATCCCGCGCGCTGGGTCGTTACTTCATCGCCGCGACGGCGGACATGATCGGGCCTAACTCGACCCCGGCTTCCGGCGGCAGGGTTTCTTTCATCAGGCCGAACTTGATCCACCATTCGTTGGTGAGCTTCCAGTGGTCCTGAATGCCGTTGGCGCCGCCCATCGGCACCGCGCCGTCTTTCACCCGCATGAAGCGCGCAGCTTCATCCAGGTTGAATACCCAGATCCCGCCGTCGAAAGGCTTGCCGTCTTTGCCAATCACGAGTTCCACATCGGCCACCGGGAATTTAAGGCCCTTGGCGATGATTTCGTTGCCTTCAGCCGGATGCGCTTTCCAGTACGCCACCGCCTTGAAGTAAGCCTGCATGGTCAGGGCGGCGAGTTCGGGCTTTTGCTTCACCAGCGCCTCGGTCATGTACATGCCGTCGCCCAGCAACGCGTTCCCTTTCCAGAAGGGCTCCGCCGAGGTGGTCACGTAGCGCGAGCCTTTGAGGTTCTGCAGCACTTTGCCGGCAAAGGGTTCCCACAGTTCGCCGGCCGCTACCTGGCCGCTCACCATCGCGCCCACGGCGTCGTCCATGATCACGTTCACATACTGCACGTCGTTGAACTTGAGCCCGTTACGCTCCAGCCAGATCCCCATGTAAATCTGCGTCAGCCCGCCTTCCATGACGGCCACTTTTTTACCTTTGAGTTCGGCGGGCGATTTGATGTCCGGCGCCAGAATGATTTTGTCCGTGCCGATCGAAGGGTTGGTGTAGGTCACAAACTTCACCGGGATTTTTTTCTCGGCGGCGATGGGACCGTACTCCACGGTGCTGCTGGTCACGTCCAGCTGACCCGCGGCCATGGCGCTAAAACTTTGGTAGGGGTCTTCGATGATCTGGATATCCAGATCGATATCCGGCACCAGATTTTTTTCCTTGGCGATAAACCAGAAGCCATAGCCTGGCCAGGAAAACAGCGATACACGGACTTTCTCCGCCGCCTGCACCGGGCTGCTGAGGAGCGAGGCGGCCATCACGGCCGCGGCCGCGGGTCGCATCAGCTGTTTGAGAAACTTCAGTCTTCGCATGGGTGTGCTCCGTTGGGGATTGATCGGGATAGGGGCAGCGGGTTTAGCGCTGATAACGCAGATAGGGACAGGCCAGTCGTCGCAGGAGCCGGAACGCGCCGTCGCAGGCCACGCCCAGTACCCCGATGACCACGATGCCAGCCATGATTTCGTCGACATGCACAAAGCGTTTGGCGCGCATCATCATGGCGCCGATGCCATCGGTAGTGGCCACGATTTCAGCCACCACCAGGTAGGTCCAGCCCACCGCCAACATCTGGCGCAGCGTGTCGAGATAAGCCGGCAGGCTGGCCGGCAACACAATCTTCCACAGGATTTGGCGGCGGGTGGCCCCGAGCGTGCGTGCGGTTTCGATGAGCTCGGTGCGCATGGCCAGCGTGTTGTCCATCAAGAGAGAAATCAGGAAAAACACCACGCCCACAATCAGCAGCGCGAGCTTCTGCGCTTCGCCCGCGCCCAACCACATCAGGAACAGCGGGATAAACGCGGTGGCCGGCAGGTAGCGGAAAGCAGAAATGAGCGGATTGAGCGTGGCGCCCACGCTGGCGAAGGCGCCCATCAGGACACCCAGCGGCAGGGCGATGGCGGCCGCGATGGCAAAGCTCAGCATGATGCGGACAAAGCTCGCCCAGATGTCCGCACCGAAATTGCTCTCTTGCAGCAGCCGCCACAGCGCGGCCGCGACATCGGTCGGCGGCGGAAAGAGTTGGCGCGGGAATTGGCCGCTCACGCCCACCCACTGCCAGGCCAGCAGAAACACCAGTCCGCCGCCCACCCCGAGCATCAGCGCGGTGGAGGAGGGCAGTTCCTGTTTGAAATCAAACCAGCGCGGTCGGTCCGCGTGCTGCTGAATGGAAGCCGGGTCAGAGACGTTCATGCGCGTCCAATCGCAAGGCCTGTGCCAGTCGCCGAAAAGCCCTGCTATGGAAGGTGGCCCGCCCTGCAGACAGGCGCGGCGCCGCGCATCGCGAGGTCAACGACTGCGCTCGACGCACCAAAACAAACCTCGGCCGCGACGGCGTGGGGCGCGCGAGAGCGAGCACTTAGCCCGTACACTACCGGCCTGTGAGCACTTCCGCCGCCCATCTCGATCTTGTGAGCTTCCGCCGCGATGCGCTGGCGGTGGTCAAAGTGGGCTGGCCACTGATCCTCAATAATGTGTTCAACATCGGCGTGAACGTGTCGGACACCCTCATGGTGGGGCGTCTGGGCGCCACGCAGCTGGCCGGCCTCTCAATCGGCTCCAGTCTCTGGATAGGGACTTTTCTGGCCGGCCTCGGTGTCATCATGGCCTTGGGGCCCACGGTGTCGCAGCACTATGGCGCGCGACGCCTGCTCGATATTGGCCGCGATACGCGGCAGGCCGTGTGGCTGGCGCTGGTGATTTCGGTGGCGGTGATGGTGGTGCTCAACCATCTCTCGCCCTTGTTGCTGTGGCTGGGGATCGAAGGCGATGTCGTCGAACTGGCCGCCGGCTATCTGCGCGGGCTCTCCATCGGGGTGCCAGGCTGTTACCTCTACCACATGATGCGCCAGATGAATGAAGGCATCGGGCGCACGATTCCCATCATCGTGGTGATGGGGATCTCGCTGGTGGTGAACGTCTCCATCAGCTATTGCCTGGTGTTTGGTGCCCTTGGCTTGCCCGCGATGGGCGTGGTCGGTTCGGGCCTGGGCAACGGTATTTCGTACTGGGTGATGTTTGTGCTCATCACCGTGCATGTGTCGCGCTCCCCGACCTATCGCCCGTTTGCGCTGTGGCAGCGCCTGGAAGCGCCCGATCTGGCCACGCTGAAGCGGCTGGTCGGCCTCGGCGGCCCGATTGGTTTGTCGCTGCTGCTGCAGGCGGGTCTCTTCACCGCGCTAGCGCTGCTCATGGGCACGCTGGGCAAAACCTACTCCGCCGCCCACCAAATCGCGCTCAACTACGCGGGCCTCGTATTCATGGTGCCGCTCGGGCTCGCGTTCGGCACTTCCGTGCTGGTCGGCCAGCACATCGGGGCCGGCAATCCCCAATACGCGCGACGGATTGGCATTACCGGCATCGTGCTGTGCGGCGTGATTGCGCTCTCGGTGGGCCTGCTCACGTTTTTCTCGGCGCACTGGATTGCCCACGCCTACACCAGCGACGTCGCGGTGGCGGGCATGGCCACCTCGCTGCTCGGGATCTCGGCGTTTCTGCAAACCGGCGACGGCACCCAGAGTGCGGCGGCCGGGGCGCTGCGCGGCATGAAAGACACCCGCGTGCCCATGCTCATCAACGGCGCCATCTACTGGGGCATCGGCTTTGCGCTGGCTTGGGGGCTTGGCATCCACCTCGGCCTTGGCGCCTACGGCATCTGGGCCGGACTGGCCAGCGCGCTGTGTACTGCGGCGGTGGTGTTGACCTGGCGCTTCCGGGTGGTGATTGCGCGGCATGTCGCGGTATGGGAAGCGCGACAAGCCGGCTGAGTCTGGCGCTGCTCGCGCTCGCCGGCCCGGCGGTGGCAGGCGACGCAAGCCTGCCGCGCTTCTCCACTCAGACGCCCGGGCAGCCCATTGCCGGCTGGCAGCTGCTCAAACCCGCGCCGAAGGCGCCTGACACGCGCTACACGCTCGTCGACGAGGGCGGCGCAGTCGTGATTCAGGCCGAGGCGGTGGCGTCGATGTCGGGGCTCGTGCGCGCCCTGCAGCCACCGGCCGCCGGACCCTCGCGCTTGCAGTGGCGCTGGCGCATCGAGCGGCCGCTGGCCAACGCCGACCTGACGCAGAAATCTGGCGACGACTACGCCGCCCGGGTCTATGTGCTATTTGACTATCCCCGCGAGCGCCTGCCCTGGGCCACCCGCGCCAAACTCGCGCTCGCCGAAGCGCTCTACGGCCAGCCCGTGCCCACCGCCGCGCTCAACTACGTGTGGGACAACCGCCAGCCGGTCGGCAGCATCAAACCCAATGCCTACACCGAGCGCGTGCGCATGGTGGTGCTGGAATCTGGCACCGCCAAGGCCGGACAGTGGGTAAGCGAGTCGCGCGATTTGAGCGCCGATTTTCGCGCGGCCTTTGGCGAGGATGCGCCGCCGGTCAGCGGTGTCGCCATTGCCACCGACACCGATAACACCGGCGAGACCGCTCGCGCCTGGTTCGGCGACCTTGAACTGCGCTGAGGCCGGGCGCTTTCCGGCCGTCTGTTCTGTGCCTATGCTGCCCTCAACTTCAGACGGGAGATGACCATGACCGTGCACTATCACGACCCGCGCGCCGCGCTGCCGACCGCGCCGCTCGCTTACACGTTGCGCGCAGATTTTTCGCAGCCCCTCACCCTCGGCCTGCTGGCCAACGGCTTTCCGGATTCCGTTGAATTTCTGGACGCCGTGGAAGCCGCGCTCGGCGCGCACCGGCCCATGCTCACGATTCGTCGCTACAACAAGGGCAATCCGTCGATTCCGGCCACGGCCGCCCTGTTGGCGCAAATCGCCGGCGAATGTCAGGTGGTGGCGTCCGCTTACGGCCATTGAGGCAGCTGCACTTCCGGCACCGTGCGTGACGGCATTGCACTGGCAAAAATGGGCGTTCCGGCGCTGGCCTTTGTGACCGAAGGCTTCTGGACGCAGGGCGATTTCGTCGCCGCGGCGTCCGGCATGCCCGACATTCCTCGGCTCCGTTTGCCGCATCCGGTGGCGGGCAGCGGCAAGGCCGCGATGGCCGCGTTGGCGCTCAACATCCGGGAGGAGGTGCTGGCCCGCCTCAGCCGGCCATGAGCGCCATGCTGAGCGCTGCCGACGAAGAATCCGCGTTAGAACAACTCCACGCCGCACGATGCACCGATGGCCTGCCGGTGGTGATCCCCACCGCCGCCCGGGTCGAGCGCATGGTGCTGGCCGGCGGCCTTGATGGCGCGCTGGTGATTGGCGAAATGGGGCCTTTGGGCGGGGTGGCCACGGTGGAAAAAATTGCCGTTGCGGCGGTGATGGCCGGCTGCCTGCCGGATTATTTCCCGGTGGTGCTGGCGGCCTGCCGCGCGGTCTGCCAGCCGACGTTTGATTTGGCTGAGATGCAGTCCACCACGCACTGTCTGGCGCCGCTCCTGATCGTCAACGGCCCGGCGCGCGAGGCCTGCGGGCTGGCCAGCGGTTTTGGCTTGATGGGGCCAGGGCATCGCGCCAACGCCAGCATCGGCCGCGCCTTAAGGCTGGCGATGATCAACATCGGCGGCGCGCGGCCGGGGGAGTCCGACATGGCCTTGCACGGGCATCCCGGCAAATTCACGTTTTGTATTGCGGAGGACGAAGCCGCTTCACCGTTCTCTCCCTTGCACACCAGTTTGGGCTACGACGCCGCGCAGAGCGTGGTGACGGTGGTAGGCGTGGAAGCCCCGCACTCGGTGCTGTTTGCCAACGATGCCGACGATCCGTTGGCGCCCGAGCGCCTGCTCAATACGCTGGCCGCCGTGCTAGCCAACCCCGGCAGCAACAATTCCCATCTGGGCGGCACGGCCGCGGTGGTGGTGCTACTCAATCCCGACCACGCCGAGGTGCTGGCCAAGGCGGGTTACACGCGGGACAGCATTCAGCGCGAATTGAGCGCCCGCGCGGTCACACCGCGCAGCGTGCTGAGCGCGTTGAATAGCAAATTTCTGATGGGCGAGGGCGACCCCATTCCCGCGATCCGCAATCCGACCAACATCCACCTGCTGGTGGGCGGCGGCGGCGGCTTGTATTCGATGGTGATGCCTTCGTGGTGTGCCGGCCCGCACGGCAATCTCGCCGTGCATGAAACCATCGAGATCGGGCAGGTCTGCGAAGTGCCCTGGGCGCGGGCCTAGCGCTCAGGCCGTCTGCGGCGGCGGGGATTTTTCTACCGCCGCCAGCCACAGCAGGGCGGCGGCAGTGAACGCCACCGGCAGCAGCGAGCCCGCATTGAGCAGACCCCAGCCCTGCCTGGTCACCAGCGCGCCGGACGCGAAGGAGGTGAGCGCCATGGTGGCGAACACCAAAAAATTAATCGCCGCCTGGCCGCGGTCTTTTTCTTCCGCCGTCCAGGCGCGGAGCGCGAGCGTGGTGCTGCCGGTGAAGAGAAAATTCCAGCCCACGCCCAGCAGGAACAGCGCAATCACGAAATGGCTCAGCGCCACGCCGGCCAGTGCAACGGCAATGCAGGCCAGATTGAACAGCACGCCCACGCCCATCACGCGCAACGCGCCAAATTTCTTGATCAGCCGCCCGGTGAAAAAGCCCGGCGCAAACATCCCGATCACATGCCACTCGAGCACCAGCGCGGCGTCGCTGAACGGATAGCCGCAGATCTGCATCGCGAGCGGGGAAGCCGCCATCAGCAAACTCATCACCCCGTAACTCAGCGCCGCACCGGCGGCGGCCACGATGAACACCGGTTGTCGCATGATCTCGGCGAGCGGCCGGCCCATGTCGGCGCCGCTGGCACGCTCGGGCACCGGTGGAAACCGGACGTAATGCATCAGGATAAAGCCGAGCACCGCGATCACGGTGAGTGCGAGATAGGCGGCCACGAACGGGGTCGGCAGCAGGTCGCGACTGAACTTCGCGAGATTCGGTCCGACAATCCCGCCAATCAGACCGCCGGCCAAGACCAGCGACACCGCCTGATCCCTGAATGCTTCGTCTGCCAACTCCACGGCCGCGAAGCGATAGAGCTGTCCGTTCGCGCTGTAGTAGCCCGCCACCACCGTGGCCGCAATCAGCAGGGGGAAATCGCGCTGGGCGGTGGCGTACGCGCAGAGCAGGCACGACAGAAACGCCACCGCCAGACCGAACTGGAATGAGGCGCGGCGCCCGTAGCGCCGCTGCGTTCGAGCGACCAGACCGGTCGACAGCGCGCCGCCCACCACATAGCCCATCACCGGCAGGGTGGCCATCCAGCCGGCGGGCGCGAGCGCGAGTCCCACCAGTCCGTTGACCGCAATGAAAGTGACGTTGTTGGTGAGGAACAGGCCCTGACAGAGCGCGAGCAGGATGAGATTGCGGTTCATGCCGGGCGTACCGCCGTTGCGGGAAGTTGACTGGGCCGGGTCATGACTGCGGCACCTCGATCGCGTTCTCGATCCGCTCCCGTGCCCCGGCACTCAGCTGGCGAATGCCGAAAAACCGGGCGATTTCGGTCACCGGATCGCGCGTGACGCAGGCGCGATGGGCCGCGCGCAGTTCTTCGCCCGGGATCTCCGCAATACTCCGCACGGCGTTGACATCGGCCGGCGGGCGCGCGCGTTGCCAGTCGTCCGGGGCGCTTGCATTGAGCCAGTAGAAGCTGCCGCCCAAAGGGTCGCGTCGCAGGTGGAAGCGTCGTCTGGCGATGTCGTTCACGCGTTCGCGAATAACGTGCCCCGTGCGCTGCAGGTTGTGGGCGCGCGCGATGCGCACGGCCAGGTTTTCTTCGCTGATCGGCGATTCCTGCGCCATCACGTAGGCAATCAGTTTAGTAAGCGTGGGGATGTAGCTCGCCTCGTAGAAGCGATCGGGATCGAGCACCACGCCGGCCTCGCTGAGCACGGCGAGGCGGTAGGCGTTGGGATTGACGTCACCCTCAATGGTCACGGCAGGTGGCGCTACTGGCGTCTCTTCCTCGGGGGCCTGCGCGACTTCAACGGCGGGACTTAACGCAGGTTCGGGCGCGTCTTGGGCCAGCGTCGCGACCGGCTCGCTCAGCGCTGCCGCGCGCGAGTTCGCCAGCAGTTTTTCGATGCCGTCGTGCAGACGCGCCAGCGCACCGTCGCGATCGATCCACCAGTCGGTAGACCACACGCGCAGCAGTCGCCAGCCGAGGCTTTCCAGAATCACCGCCCGCACTTTGTCGCGATCGCGCGCGGTGGCGGCGCTGTGATACATCGCGCCGTCGCATTCAATGCCCACCAGATAGTCGCCGGGGCGATCGGGATGCACCACGCCCAGATCAATCCGAAACCGCGAGACGCCGATTTGCGGCACCACCTGCCAGCCGGCCGCCTGCAGGCCGGCCGCTACCGCCGCTTCAAACGG
>Ga0114967_10003303_pt1 | contig 13279 bp, 17 predicted proteins | sample M_130628_MF_Meta_FD_92639 | JGI IMG/M metagenome (GOLD analysis project Ga0114967, IMG submission 92639) | Freshwater microbial communities from Lake Montjoie, Canada to study carbon cycling - M_130628_MF_MetaG | ecosystem: Environmental > Aquatic > Freshwater > Lake | place: Lake Montjoie... | reverse complement strand
GGCTTTGTGGGGTTACCATACGATCTTTCCCTAGTGCATCTCTAATAGAAGATACAACGTCTTCTTGAGACCCAAACATTTTTTGTTCCCAAGGTGCCAACCCAACGCCCATATTTGGCTCATCAGCAAGCATCACCAAACTTTTTTCGTTTCCCGTCTTGGCTAACGCTCTACTTCTATGCCTCCCCTCATGTCCAACTATTTCTGGAACTCCACCAAGCACTCTGGGCGCAGCTGCTGTCAATTGTGGCACTGCATCAAACGCCCCCACTTTAGATAAATGGGTAACGTAATCATCAAAAGAACCAAACCGCGCCGCATTAGGGCTGGCGGCTAAACTTTGCACATACTTATCCAAGGAAGGGGCAAATTTTTCAAAATCCTTCGGGTTCATTGTCATTAAAGCTTTGTTGTTGCTAAGAAACGCATCTCGCAAAGCTTTTTCTTGGTAAAGTTTTTCAAGATTTGGAATTTCATCTGCCGCACGTTGAACCCGTTGCTGCCCGTAAACTCCCGATTTATCTAATGCTTCTTTTTCTAAACGACTTAGTTTCCCCGGAATATTTATAGATGGGAACATATCTACAAGCGAATTTATCCCCGACCTTATTAGTTTAGATGTGGGTTTTACTACCCCACCAACCATAGGAACCATGCCCAAACCAGCCAGACCCATACCGGCTACGTCGCCCTCACGCCTAGCAACTTCAAAGTCTTTAGCAGATAAGGCGGGGCCAAGCACAGGATGAAACCCCGCTAGTGCCTCGCCCACTTCAGGCGATAAATTAACCTTTGGCCTTTCCCTTACGTTGCGCCCTTGCCTTTTGATAAGAGGGTTTCCGTAGTACGCATCGGTGTCCTCTGCCATAATTTATCCTTAGTAGTATGCTTGACGCCGCTTTGATTTGAAGTATTTAGTCTCTTCAGGCTCATCACTTGGCAGACGGATAAACCCGCCTTGCCTAAACCTCATTAGAGCTAATGTTGTGCTATCCACCAAGTCATCGTGTGTACCGCTTGGAAAATCATTGCATTCCTCGACAACCTCCCAAGCCCATCTGCGATCAGGTGCAAATACAATACCGGACTGAAACAAATCCGTTACCGCGTTAACTCGTGATATCTTGTCCTGCCCTTTACCCGGCGTAAACTCACTAATCGGTATACCCATCCGGCGCATTTCTTGATATAGCGCCGCACCATTAGATTTTTTCTCTACTATAAACGAATCGGGTTTCCATTGCTTATATTGCTCAATTACCATTTGTTTTAAGTCTGGAAACTCTAACCGCTCTTTTATTGCATTGAGCAGTATAATCTTAAAGTTGTTGGTAGGCTCGTGAAAGAATACACCCCACGTTGTCAACGCGTTGTAGTCCGCCCTATTGTTGGTCTCTTGTGCGGCGTCTAGTGACATTATTATAAATTCACACTTCGGTGGGTCAGTATCTTCCCACACTTGCCACCACTCCCGTTTTATTAGCGCCCCCTCTTCTGAGGTTGGGTCTTGCATGTATTGGGCTTGCCAATACCGGATGTCCATTGCAGCGCGTTTAGCCAGCAACTGATCTAGGGGCCAAAACTCAGGCCAGAGGGGTTTATCCTCTAAAATAGCAGGAAATTCAACCACCTCCCACTCGTCCGTACCCTCGTTCCGCATCATGTGGTCAACGATTTTGCCGGTCAAATCCAGCTTACTCCATCGTGTCATCACGACAATAATGGCCCCTCCCGGCATCAAACGCTGGATTGGGCCTGACTGCATCCACTCCCATGCGGGTTCAAAGACATCTGATCTGCCTTGCATTGCCTCTTGTTCCGAATGCGGGTCATCAATAATAAACAAATCGGCACCGCGACCAGCCAATGCACCACCCACACCAATAGCAAAATACTCACCATTAAAGTTTGTTCCCCATCTAGATGCCGATTTTGAGTCCGCTTGTAGTTCAATTTGAGGAAAAATATCCCGATATCGCTCAGAACCAACTAGATTTCGCACCCTTCTACCGAAATTGACGGCTAAATCAGCAGTGTGTGAGGCCATAATGACCTTTTTATGGGGGTAATTACCCAAAAACCATGCCGGAGCAAGGTAGGAAATGAGTTCTGACTTACCATGACGGGGTGCAATGTTCACAATCACCCGTTTTTTGACTCCCGCAGCGATTTCTTCAAAGATTCTGGCTAATTTTCGATGATGTGGGCCTACTTTATAGCCCGGATAGACGTGTTTTATGAAATCAAGGAACGACTTCTTGCCAACTTCTTTTACTACTTCGCTCTGATACTTCTTTAGCAACTCTGCCGTGCGTCTTTTCTGCTGATCCGGCATCAAAGGGAGGGCAGTTTTAAGCCTAGCCAGATCAGCAGAGGTTAATTGTCCGGTAAGCACAACTCTTCCTCTTCTATTTCCTCTGCGTCTTCTATTTTTTCTATTTCTTCACGTTTGTAGTCAACTCCCTCAAGCGCCTCAAGAGTAATTAATAGCTCTTTCTCCACTTCCTCAATGCTTTGCACCTTCATAGTCACTTCACTACGTTTCTTAAAGGCATCAACCCCATCGACTTCACCCAGTTTAGACAAAGCAGCAATACGGCTCTTGGAGTCTCGTGCGTGTTCAATCTCGTAGACCAGCTTATTAACTACATACATCTTTAAGTCTGATAGCTCGTCCACCAACATGCAGTTAGATTGCGAGACCATACCTGCAAGGTAAGCCATCACTTCATTTGGGTATTTAGCGTAGTCAGGCCGCATCTGTGGGTCTTGCATCATTTGTTTAGCAAGACTCTGGGCTACTTCTTTTTGTTCTTCGCTTGGCGTAATTGGGTCACCATTGATATCAGCAAGGAGCTTTATAGTCCTTGCCCTCATATCCAACTCTTCTTTTGGAGAAAGTTGTGGCATCGCGTCTGCGGCAGAGGCAGGAAGCGGAATGTTGTCTTCTATTTCTGGAACAACTGTACCACTAATATCGTTGTACACGCATGAGCCTTTAATGCCTCAGTTAATTTTTAATATAGCATATTTTATGGGATGGAACCATATTTAATGACGGGGGGTGTTTCTATATAGAGGGGGGTGGGGGTAGAAAAGTTGTACGAAAATAAGCGACGCTAGTTTAAATAACGATTTCAGTCCTCTCGTTGTAGTGTGGTTAAAGATAATTATAGACGGACTATTGGAAAAAATTTGGAAAATAATTGGAGAAATGCGGGGGGATTCGTGAGTTCCTTAGTGTATAGGCCACGCTCAGGGGAGGTAAGCGAATCTTGGGGGGTCGGGTGCGGGTGGGGTTTGGCCCCTAAGACTTGACAAATGCTACAGATTGGAGGATACTTCATACATCGGCAAACGCAGCGACGAAAGCCGAACAATGTAGAGGGAGGCCACATGGTCAAACAATACAGCATCAGATGGCATTGGAACAAGGATCGCAAAATGATCCAAACCAATGACATGCTGCCGAACAAGGCAGCATGGCAGCACAATACGCCAATGACAGATGAAGTTCTGCTGTCTGAGGCAATGCACGAGGCATGGCGCGAATGCCGAAGTGCATGGGATGACGATGATGATCTCGTCGATGCACCTGAGTACTTCGAGGGGTTTCGCGTCCTAACGGATGCGGAGTTCCTGCTTGAAGCCGCGCAAGATCGGCACTACGTAGAACTTGGTGATCAAGTCTACGACATCTAACCAACGGGTCAGGCCGGTAAAGCCTGACCCACTTTCAAGGAGCAGCAAAATGGCAACACGATTGATACACGCAGCAGCCATACCTAGCGGTCGAATTATCTGGGCAAAAGTAAAAGCAACTACCGCAGCAATGCGGAAAGTATTGCACGACGCGAACACACCTACCGCTAATCTCTACAGCGGCAATGAAGTGAGCGCGTTTACCTTTGCAAAAGTGTATTACAAGTGCGGGGGCATCTGGTTAATCAGCGGCTACTCATCCGACGATGTTGGGCGAGTGCTGACCAAACTCGGCGTCTAAAGGTTGGGGGCTTCGGCCCCCTTCTTTTTTTTGTCCCGCGTTTCTGATGCCAGTTATTTGTCGTCGGGGGCGCGGCGTTCGCGTCGGCGTTTGGGCGTTTTGGAGCTAAAACTTGACAAATGCTACAGTATATGAGATTATGCACTCACTGGATGACGCAGCGACGGCAGCCAGACATTGATCTTACTGGAGTAACGACAACATGAATAAATTCATGAAGCAGTTGAAGAAACGTATGAACGAGCGCGTGACATCGGCGGTTGAATGTCTACAGGACGCACGGGTAGCAGCCAAACGTGCAGACTATAGCACTAGCGCAATGGTATTAGAGATCGCAAGGCTCAGCGGTCTGAATATCAAGGATGCTTACATCACGGCGCGGTTCAGTGAATCGTACGGTGACCGTACTACGCTGTGCTTCACTGTTAACTGCAACGACGGTCTGAAAACAAAAGGTCTGACCGCTGTTATCGCTTACCTAGACTCATACATAGGTAACAGTAGCGGCAACGACTATGTTACCGAATGGTCAGCAAGCCGATCGTTTGATTTTGGAAACTGGGAAGATGCGTTTCAGGTTCACATGCAATGCGACATTCCAAGTGATGCAAAGGGTTGCCGCAAAGTTGCGATAGGCGAAAAAGTTGAAACGGTCACGCAGTACCAGATTCAGTGTGATGACTAGATTCCAGTAGGGCTTGGGGCAGACCTTCGGGTTTGCCCCTTTTTTTGCGCTCACGTTTTTGATGCCAGTTATTTGTCCTCGCGTGCGTGACGTGTGCGCGTGTGGGCTAGTCTTATATAGCATCACATAACGCCGTGTAACGCTATTTAGCGCCCATAACTTGACCAATGCTAGAATGTGGCGTAAGATTCTAACTGTCGATGGGGATTTCCCGCGACATAATGTAGTCACTAGGAGTTACGACAATGGCTAAAAAGCCTATGCTGCAAAGCAATCCCGATGGCGTGGTATCCGTTATTGAATCAGCGTATCCGATGGAGTTTACTGGCTTGCGTGATATGGGATATAAACAGGCCAAGTATTCTGACCACGCCCCAGTTTTTGCACAGTATGCGAAGGACAAGGGTATAACGTCGGATAGTATCTCTGACGAGAACAAAACGGAATTGTTCTCAGGTTATGGCGCACAATATAACGTGCTACATCCGGCTCATGTGTATCTGAAAGATAACGAAGATAATTACATACCATTAGGGGAAGCAAAGGCCCCCGAAGGGCGCGAGACAGTAACAGTAGGCACTGATGTAGCAATGGCATACACCACGCACGCGTTTGGTCAATTGAAGTCTACGCGGCCAAACTACCACGGCATTGTAAAGGCGTGGCGTGATGAATTCTCGAAGTATGCCCATAACAAGCTGACGGAGTTACAAAAGAGCATAGCCAAGCTTGACGGCACTGCAAAAGAACGGACACGCGCCGTTAACCTAGAGTTTAAGGCGTATCTGTTTGACGCGAAGAAAGGCGTGATTGATGCGATGAAAACGCGCAACAAGAACGCACGAAGCAAAGGGGACGGGACTGCCGTGCCTGATGATGTTCTCAAGGAAGCAATCGACGCCTTCCATCTTGTAATGGAAACTCATTACATGACCAAGTAGTAGACGGGGCGAGACCTTCGGGTTTCGCCCCTTTTTTTGGCCTCCGCTTTTTGATGCCAGTTATTTGTGGTCGCGTGCGTCGTTGGCGTGGGCGGGTCTGCGTTGTGCTACCGCATGGCCTTATATAGTATTACATGGTGTCAGGTGATCTTATTTAGCGGGTAGCCTAGTCTGCCCCGCTTTTAAGTTAGTGAGTGCTAACGGACAACTTTGTAGGCTTTCATTTACGCAAACCGCTAGCCATGCCCACACTTAGCGAAAATCACGTTTTTGAAAAAACCTATATGCAGCAATGTAGTTAACAAGGGGGGTCAGCGTGATAGCCCCACAAAATCACGAAAACAGCGAAAAACGACTAGTTAAGTGTTGGCGTGAGTTCTGAACGCCGCTAGCGAAGTCTTGTAGCGGTGATTTGTAAAGTTAACCCTGTTTTGTTCCGCAAACGAAAAAACGTCGCTACAAAAAAAACCTATATGCAGCAATGTAGTTACGTGCGTTTTTCGTGTTTTGTTCCGATGTTCCGCAGTTTTTGAGGATGGACAGCCGGAAAAGAAATTTTGTTCGACAGCCTATATTCGGCAAGTGTCATTTAAGCAATCCGCTAGCCACACATTTTCAGCCAATGGCGGCGTCCATATTTGCAAATATGCGGAACATCGGAACATCTGCTTATTATTTAATCATTTTAATAATATATATAGTATATAAAATAAAGACTTACAGGGGTTTCTCCAATACTTTCTTGACGTTTTAGTAAAGTTTAAAATCGGAACAAGCCGCTACAAGCGGAACAAAACTATTTTCAATACATTATTTTAGTTTTTCTTTGGCGATGCCCTATTCAACTGATTTACACAAACCCTTGTATCAATCGTAAAGTTATGAGATAATAGAGATGTTGGTGGGAAATAAAGTAGTCGATCAGAATTGAATAACAGCAGGTTGGTTTAAATAGCGTTACATGCTGTCATGTGGTTCTAACTAAGGAGTAGCGACAATGAGCAGGATAACCCGCAGCAATCTGGAAGCAGTTGTCAAGAGATTAAATATTATGACAGGTAACAGCATCGATCCTTACACCAAAGACAAGAATGGCAATTTTATTGCCAACATCGGGAATTATCATCTTAGCGGTGCATACGGCGGTGTCTCGCTGCACAGGATGACCACAGACGGGGGCGGCGTGTCGGACGTGTTCGGGTGTGGGCATGTGACTAAGCGAGACCTGTATGACCGGCTTCATGCTTATCTGAACGGCATTGAGCGCGGCGTTGAGTTATCAACCAAAGAAAAGGAGTAACAATAATGATCATCAAAAAAGAATATATTAAAGGAAGTGATGGCTCTCGGCATTTGTTTTTCCGTGCGAAAGGCACGGTCTACGAAGTTCGCGGCGTTGAAGAGCCACAAGTAGCGGATGCTGACCGTTGGGTTATTCAGTGGGAGGGCTACCCTGACCACGATAGCGGCTATTCCTCTTGCGAGTTCAACAACGAGGCCGCTGCACTGGAGGCTTTCTGATGCCTGAATTAAATTGCTGTTGGTGTGGGGACGATGTGGCGTCTGGCAGGTGGGCGTTAGGCATCCGATGCTGCCTGACCTGCGGCGAGACCCAAGCAGTTAAAGACCGCGCTTCATGGTGTGTAGCCCCGATGCACAAGTCGAACTACATGCTAATCACCAATCGCCAAGACTTGGCGGGATTAAACAACAAAGGAGGTATCGTGAAATGAACCTAATAGAAGAGGCGGTAAAAGGGTATTGGGGCGAGCGTTGCCCCGACCATCATGCGGAATGCCCTGCGTGTAAAGCGTGGGGTGAGTTTGATGTGGTAGCGGAGATAGTCGAGATGGTGGTGCGTGATGCTAAAGAGAAGGGGGCAATATGAAGTATTTAAATTGCAGAGTGTGCGAGATGACACTTAGCGCAGCGGCTGAGGTGAAAGAAGGTGTATTTTTTGGGTGGTGTCCTAAGTGCCAGACTACAACAGAAGTGCAAGCCGCACCCGCACTAATAACCCAAGTTGACCCCGCATGGCAGAAGGCAATGGACGATCTGGCTGATGAGAGAGACGATCTGCTCACGATACTAAATAACATAACTGGCCTCTGGGATGTGGAGGCACCACTGGAGGAGATGGAGAACGCCATGCTTCATGCCAAGCATACCGTCAAGGCACTACATAAAAAAGATGTATAAAGGCTTGTAGTATACGTAATGTTGTGAGATAATGTAGTTGTAGGTCGGACGTTAAGTAGTTTTCAGTAGTAATTAAACAAGACCCTGACAACGTGTCAGGACACAAACTAAGGAGTAGCGCAATGAACACTCAAGCAACCAACAACGGAAACAATGCAGCAACCAACGCAGTAACCAACCTGCAAAAACCCAAGCATCTGATCTCGCTTGCAACATCAAGCGTCCTTGTAAGCGTCGAGGTTAAGGTCTGGACTGCAACCAAGCAGAACCGCACTGTCTCAGATGAAGTAACTTCCGCTAAGAAAGCATCTAAAGACAGTGGAAGATTCATCGAGAATCTCTTGGCGAACGACATCGACCACAAGCGGATTTTGAATTATCGGCAGACGGTTTATAACTGGACGCAGCGCATAGCGTTCGACTTTGCAGGTACACAACGGGTGCTGCCGCAGGTAGACCTGCCCCGCTTCATGCGGGAGTATGAGATACACAAGGCAGACTTCCACAAGTTGGTTGAGACCTTCCTCGCCAAGTATCCGACGATCATCAGCAACATGGCATTTATACAGGGGGATATGTTCGACCGCAATAACTACCCGACGGTGGAGCAGATCAAGGACAAGTTCGGCATACAGTTGTTTACAGCAGACGTGCCGATGCACGACTGGCGGTGCCAGATCAGTCAGGACTTGGCAGAGGACTTGCATAATAACTATGCTAGGCAGACTCAGGAGATCATCGACGGTATCCTGACACGTCAAGCAGAGCAGGTCATCAACGTATTAACTTCTCTCTCACATTGCTGTGGGGTGGACGAGGTGACGGGCAAGGACGGGGAGATCAAGATCAAGAAGCGTAAGATTTACGACGCGACTATCGAGAAGGCTCTGTTGTTATGCAATACATTCCGCGAGTTCAACCTGACGAACAACACAGCTCTGGAGGAAGCGAGGGCATCAATGGAGAAAGTATTGCGTGGTGTGGATGGCGAGATGCTGCGTGAGAATGAGGTCATGCGTGAGCAGGTGAAGGATGACTTGGACGATATCCTCGCTAAGTTCCGGCCTCTTAGTGGCGTATAGTTTATAGGAGGGGGCTTGCCGTATTTAAGGTATTAACGGCAAGCTAAGTGTTTGTGTGGTTAAGTAGTTCATTCAGTCAATCATAGTTAAAGGAGTAACAACATGGCAAACGCCAAAGCATTGCAGTTCGACACGACCGTATCTATTCACGAAGTGCGTCAGGCTATCCCAATCTACGGCGGGGAAATCACGCCAATCATCGTCTCAGAACCCGGAGTTGGTAAGAGTAGTTTACTAGCCATGATCGCAGAAGACATGGGCGACATCTGGCGTAAGGTGGGTGACGAGACGCGTGAGGGCAACGACGATAAGTATGACTACATCTATGTAGATTGTCCGCTGCGTGACGTGATGGACATGGGTGCGTATATCCCAGATCGTGAGTTGAAGGAGTTGGTCTACTACGTCTCAGGTATGCTGAACATCAAGAACGGCAAGCCTAAGATCATCATGCTCGACGAGTTTATGAAGGCACCTAAGATGATGCAGGTGCTGTTCACTAGGCTGATGCTTGAGCGTGTGTGGGGTGACACACCGCTGCCCAAAGGTAGCAAGGTCTTTGCAACGAGTAATAATGCCTCAGATGGAGTAGGCGACGCGATGCTAGCCCATGCAGGTAATCGCGTGATGATTCTTCACATGCAGAAACCGGACGCTAGGACGTGGCTTAAGTGGGCGGGTGAGAAGGGTATCGCCAAAGCAATACGGGCATGGGTGGCTATGACACCCCGCTGCCTCGCCTCATACGTGGACGGTGGGCAAGAAGATAATCCCTACATCTTTAAGCCTAACAACGGTGTGCTGTCGTTCGTCTCTCCGCGTTCCCTCGCTAAGTGTGACGTGGTGGTGCGGAACCAAGAGAAGGTAGGTAGCAACATGACGCGCGCTGCACTGGCAGGAACGGTGGGTATCTCGGCGGCTAATGACATGGCTGCATTCCTGAGTCTTGAGAAGGAAGTTACTTCAACGAAGGACGTGATCGCTAACCCTGATACAACGCCAATACCTGAGAAAGCCGCTGCACTGTGCATGATGGTGTTCAATGCACTGGACGATCTGGTAACGCAGGATGATCTGTCTGCTTATATGGTGTTCGTGAACCGCATACCGTCGAGCGAGATACAGAACATCTTCTTCACTACGCTGATGGGTAGCAAGCGGACGTTCAAGTTAGGTAAGAACAACGAGGACATCAAGAATTGGTGCAAGAAGTCTGACAACCTTGCGCTGCTGAACGGTTAACTAAACTTAATTAATCCGGGAGAATACGATGAGTGCAGTCATGGCTGAGAAGATTAACATTGATGAGCAGATGTTGAAGTTGAAGAAAGCTCATCTCCGAATAATGAAACATCCTGAGACGTGTCTCTATGGCGGGGTGGTGTTGATGGGTAAGTCTGAGGTCGAGGACAAACCCTATACGGCATACACCGATGGCAAGAACAAGCGTTACTCCGCGCAGTTCCTAGAGGGTCTCGCTATTGACGAGGTAACTGGCCTCGTGTTGCATGAGAACCTGCACGTCTTGCTGAAGCATTTAATCCGGCACAAGGGGCTGATGCAGGAGGACAGGCAGTTGGCTAACGCCGCGATGGACTACGTGGTCAACGACATAATTATGTCTCTAGTGGACAAGACACTTTGCAGCCTCCCTAAAGGGGGTCTGTATAACCCCAAGTTCCACAATTGGTCAGTGCGTGAGGTGTGGGATTTTCTGAAGACAGGGCAGCACAACAAGGACAAGCCGTCAGGTCAAGGTGGGCAAGGTCAACCGCAACAAGGTCAGGGGCAAGGTCAACCACAAGGACAACCGACACCGGCACAAGGCAAACCCGAGCGATCCGAGGGCAAGGTAACGATTGGGGGCGAAGACTATCCGTTGGGCGGGATGGACGAGCATGACGAGATGGGTCTGGGTGATCTGGACGAGGGTGACATAAAGGAACTCTCAGAGAGTATCGACGAGGCTATCCGTCAGGGTGGGATGTTGGCGGGGCGGTATGGCGTGAAGATGCCGCGTGTCGTTGAGGAGATGCTTGAGCCAAAGGTAGACTGGAAGCGAGAGACCGCTGAGTTCTTGACTAGCACGACGAACGGAACCGACGAGTATACGTTCCGCAGATTTAATCGACGCCGCATCGTTGATGATTTGTATATGCCAACCACAGAGAATGAGAAGTTGGGTGAGTGGGTCGTGAGTAACGACACGTCAGGGTCTATCAACCAAGAGATGATTACGCAGATGGCTACTGAGTTGCAAGCGTTGGCTGATCTGTGTAAGCCCGAACGGATTCGTGTGTTGTGGTGGGATACGCAAGTCCACGGTGAGCAGGTCTTCGAGGGTGACTACAGTAACTTACACAAGATGCTCAAACCTATGGGCGGCGGAGGAACCCGCGTTGGCTGTGTTAGTGAGTTCATCAAGCAGAAGGGTATCAAGGCTGACTGCATGTTGGTGATGACTGACGGTTACGTAGAGCCGAACCCTGTATGGGATATATCTATGCCGACGTTGTGGTTGGTCACACAGAACAATCACTTCATTCCCCCGAGTGGTCGCAAAGTTCTTATGAAGGAAGACTAATGAGGACGCTGACGTGGCAGGATTTAAAACAAATCGGGAAATACGGTAAACATAAGGCTTGGCATCCAGACGATATTGTTAGCGAGTATTTCTGCGGATACAGGAGACCGAGCCGTGCTTATCCACACAGCTATGCGAGAGCCGCGATGACTTACAAGTTCAGTCACTGGCTTTATGAAAACAAACCTGACGTGGCTAAGTTGTTTAACTTATCGCCATCTATTGAGGACACACAATGATTGATACGTGGTTTAAATCTTGGGCGAGGCTGAAGGGAATGGCTAAGGCACTGGAAAAAGCGTCAGGTAGTGGCACAGAATTCCAAGTGCAGGTATCCGTACATCACACTAAAACCTATCACACGGAGAAGACCTATGAGAATAAACGGTCAGCAGAGGATTGGTATTACAACAAGGCGGTGGTCAAGCCGCGTGGCAAGAAGCGGCTGATCAAGATAGAGAACAAGGTAGTGACTGTGCTGCGCGAACACATGGGTGAGTTTGTTGAGTCGGACAAAGCAAAGAGATTAGAAAGGAAGAGGGTGAGCAAATGATCGAAGCGATGTGTTTCCTAGTAGGTGTGTTCGTTGGTGGGATGTTTGTTTACTACATATTGGAGGCGTGAGATGGATACAGAAAAAGAAAAGGTGGACGTGACTAGTTTGTCAGTAAAGATAATGCAGTTGATTCAAGACAATGAGCCTGACTTTGCTGTTGGTATGGGGGCGTTGTGTCTGGCAATTGGTCAGGCTGCGCTGACGTGGGGTGTTAGTGAGGAAGAAGCAGTAGGCGCTGTGACTAGGTGTATGAAACATATGTATGCTAACGAAAAGGAGACAGTGCAATGAACATCAATCAAGATATTTTCTACGAAGGCGTAATCACTCAGCAGCAGAAGGAAGCGTTGTATACGGCTGATACTAATCTCGTATCACTTGCTATTGGTTTACACCGGGCCAGCGGTAAAGATTTAAGCATTGGATATTTATCTAATCACGCAGATACTAACGAGCCTTATAAAGCGGTTATGCTTACGAAGGAAGGTTTCCCTGCAATGCAGATAGGGAGAAAGAGTGATGTCTACTTTATAAAGAACCAATACATCCACTTGTTGGAACGTGCTAAAGATAAATACTCAATCACAAGTAAGAAGGCAGATCGTCTGGTCAGGGAGATGAAGGGCAAACGGCTAACCGATGTAATATCCGCTGCCAAAGGTGGGTACATGGGGCGCTATATCCATAACACATATAACTTCTACCAGAACTCCCTCGGGTTTGAGACTAAGTATGAGCGGCGGCTGACGGGTCATAGTGAGTTTGAGTTGCTCAAGGTTTTACTAGGTAATAAATCAACAGCAGATGTAAGCGATGATATCCGTAATGGTTGGGCTAGTGAGTATGCAAAATTTAAAGAACAGGAGAATAAGGTCAACGCCTGTAAAACAGAACTAGCGGAAGTATTTTCAAAAGAAACGTGGGCTGTGTATTCTAGTGTTGCAGGAGTGATTGTAGGTACGGTAAAGTGTGCTGCACATGACGGACGTTTCACAGAAGTGTTACCGTTCAAACTCTATAAAAGTGTGCATGACATTCAAGACGAGGCTCTACGAGAGGACTTAGTTACTACGCTGACAATGTGTAGAACTAATCGTGAGCAAAGTACGCAATCAAACGAACTTTCATACCACAGTAGTGACCCCGATAAATTCTTTCCTACTGGAGATCACGTCTTCGTTGATAGTCAGTCGGTGGCATATACTTCTGTAGGTGGAACTGGCATCTTC
>Ga0114967_10003301_pt1 | contig 13286 bp, 13 predicted proteins | sample M_130628_MF_Meta_FD_92639 | JGI IMG/M metagenome (GOLD analysis project Ga0114967, IMG submission 92639) | Freshwater microbial communities from Lake Montjoie, Canada to study carbon cycling - M_130628_MF_MetaG | ecosystem: Environmental > Aquatic > Freshwater > Lake | place: Lake Montjoie... | reverse complement strand
GCATCACTGATGGTGCCGCACGTACTACCTTGTTAGCCAAACAGTATATTGATAATAATGAACCTTTGCTTATAGCTAACAGTGATCAGTTTGTTGAATGGAACAGCAATGAAACACTATATGGATTTACAGCAGACGATATTGATGGCGGTATTGTGACATTTAAAGCAACGCATCCTAAATGGTCATTTGCACGTATAGATGACACTGGCTTTGTTGCAGAAGTTGCAGAAAAGAAACCAATTAGCGACAATGCCACAGTGGGTATCTACTATTGGAAGAAAGGAAGTGACTACGTTAAGTATGCAGAGCAAATGATCAGCAAAGATATTCGCACCAACAATGAATTTTATGTTTGCCCTGTGTTTAATGAAGCTATAGAAGATGGCAAGAAAATTAAAGTAAAACCTATCAATCAAATGTGGGGGATAGGTACTCCGGAAGATCTAGAGTATTTTTTAAATCACTGTAAGACAGCTAACTAATCTAGATTCTAATTCAGCAAAGTATTCATCATCTGCAATTAAAGGTGTGCATATAGTAATAGAATGTTTAATGCTAGGTCCGCCAGTTAATCCATTCTTGAGATAAGTGTCGCTGGTTATGGGATTGGTTAATTTCATAGAAGTTATCAATCCTATAGTACTATAATCAACTATTAGATCTCTGTCAAGTAGAGATGATGCAATTGATTCCATACGTTTACTAACGGCTATCACAGCACTACTATCAAACAAATCCCAAACAGCCAATGCGGCACCTACACCTGCCATGTTTGGTTGCCATGTATGCCCGTAGGCCCAGTTATTAGAAATTACATCACTGATCCGTTTAACTGCACAAGCACAACTTAAAGGAGCATAACCTCCAGTTAACGATTTACCCAGTACAACTATATCCGGCTCTACATCATATTGTTTATGGCTGAACTTGTGTCCTAGTTTTCCCATACCTCCCATAACATCATCAATAATTAGATTAACATTATGTTTGTTTGTTAATTCTCTAATAGCATGCCACCAGTCCTTGCTCCAAGGATTAATCCCATTTGACCACGGAATTGACTCCATTATAACTGCACCAATATCGTTACGATTGGTCAACAGGTATTCTACTTTTTCAAGTGTATTTTTTTCTGTTGTTCTTTCTACTACAATAGCAGGACCTAGTTCTTCATTTCTAAATGATCTATTTAGAAACGTTGCTCCGTGATAACCTGGAGTAAAACTAATAATCTTTGTTTTGTTTTGTTTTAATTCTTTCCAATATTGATTGTTCATAGCAATAGCACATTCAACGCCGTCACTACCACTTACAGCATAACCAATACCTTCAAACTGACCTTCGTCACATAATAGTTTGGTCAATTGGTTACTTGATTCACATATTTCATTATGTTTAAAATCTAGATAGGCAATTTGACGTTGTTGCTTATACATTTTATCTAATATGTAATCGTTGCTGTATCCATAGATGTAGGTCATGCTACCACATATAGTATCTAGTAGTTTACCGTGATTGGTGTGTACCCAATACCGTTCAGTCTTAGATACTTCAATATTAAAAGTTTCGTCAGTTCGTAAATTTAACTCCATTATTGCACCTTAATTAGTAATCCGCATATTAACGAGTAACGTATCTTATTAGAGTTGTTAGCACCTTCGTGCCAGCTGGCGTGATCGTTCAAATGTAACACACCTTTTCCAAAGCCATTTTCTATCCTAATCTTATTATCTTTATTTTCTGATGTATAGTATGTTGTTGATTGATCTGCGTCGTCTTTCTCAGTAAAATAAATGAGTGCAGTTGCTACTTGAAGTCTTGTATCTAAATGATTAGAAATAGCAAAACCTGGATAATCTCTATTATATATAGATCCCCAAAATGTATTGTTGTACATCTGTTCAGCTGACCATCCTTCCCACATTGAACTCACATACTTTCCTTGATGTTGGTATAGATGCTCAATGACTTGTTGCTTTACTTGATTGCTAGAAACGTAATCTCTAATTGATTGTAGGATAGCACTTTTAGGATTCATCAATCCGGATCTTTCTTGATAAGGATCTCCAGCAAGGCCGGATGTATCTTTACGATCTTTATGCAATTCCCAAGATTCGTTTTCAAACTCAGACACTACTCGATCGTAACTATAATCTAGCTCTAAATTGAACGTATAAAGTCCGTCTCTGATTTGTTCTATGATAATGTTCATTTGAATACTGCCATCTCAAACAGATAGTTAGGGCTTGAAGTTTCGATACTGTTTACTACATATTCAACGCAGTTACTCCAACTGTTATCTTCATGCCCGTCACCTAATTTCACCAAGCACATGGAAGGAGTGAGTACTGCATTTTGAATTAAACTCCAATGCTTTTCTTCTAAAGTTAATTTTTCTTGGTGGTATTCTATATTTTTAGATTTGAAATTTGGTAATGTATTGCAAGTGCTAATATTGATAATGTGCTTTGTTGTATGGTTCCAGTGATGCCATACTATATCTAATAGTGTTGTTTGGATATTTTTAAGATGTAAACAATTGATAAACACATCACACGGCAGAATTGCCGCAACAATACTATCAATATTATTAAAGTCATAACCTAACGAACGAGAAATGTTTACTACTTCATGACCTCGTTTTGTATAGGAGTGAACAAAGCAACTTCCTACTAATCCGTTACCACCTGTTATTGCTATCTTCATAATTTTAATAGATCCAAGGTAGAATTATCTATTACCCTTTTAAATTTATAACGATCGGGCGGCTGGTCTAATAATATTGTACCGTTATTTTTCCATACATCTCTTCGAATAATTTGATGCAGGAAGTTTGTAATACCGTCTGGCACAAAATTGCACCAAGGCCCACTACGTAGTTCCTCCATGTCAATATTATTTTCATCACACCAACTAATCAATCGCACAGTTTTATCTTCTATTTTAACCATGACATGATAGATATTATTGTCTGCTTCTATTATGCGACTGAATGATTTGTTATTATCTAAACACCATTGTTCAACAGCTTTATATAAATCACTAACAAACGTTTGTTCAGTAGTTGCATTGCGACCAATCTCAGCTCCATTGCGTATCCTAAAATTCTTAGGTTGCCAGAAGTTGCTGGTTATCTCAGTTAATATATCACCTAGCTCTGCAAAGCTAACCATAGTGTAACTGATATAGCCTATTTTTACATTCTCTCGGTGCATATTTTCAATGGCTGTAATTTGTTTACGTCTAATAGTTTCGTGATTGATATAGTCAGGGTGATTAAGCCCAATGTTACATCCGGCTAACCCTGCTTGTACACTTTCACGTGCAAACTCGCTATCATTGAATCTAATTCCGTTTGTCATAACACTTACATCTAATTCAGGATGTAGACTTCTAATAGCTAAAACAAGCTCTGGAAAATCTTTACGTAATGTGCTTTCTGCTCCTGCAAGTATAATCCTATGCACTCCGTCTTTTCCTAAAGGCATTGCTCTTACTTGATTTAATAACGATTCTATGCTAGGATCTTTAATATTAGAATCTGGTAAATGATAACAATGAGGACATTCTAAGTTACAGCGGTCGCTACCTTCAATCAACACTCCACCATTGAAATTAAACTCTGGGTTATCTTGGGTGTAATATAGATTAGAATAAAATTCGTAATCATTTTCAATTAGATGATGACTAATACCGTGTATTGCACAAGACTTAGCAATATATACTTTGTTGTCTGTATAGTATCTCCATGCAGGAACGTGCCTATGGCAATGATTACATAATGAAACTGTCGGATCTAACCTAGTTCCTTTGATACTATCAAGCAATCGATTAATATTGCTGTCATTAAATCCCATTAATTTCATAGTACACGCCCTTTGTTAGATACTTCAACTACTACAGGAATTAATGATAGCTTATTTCCTTTGTATGTATCAGTTACGTGTTTTTCAATAAATGGCCTAGTTAGATTTGTTATGTAATTCTTTTGTAAAAATTTAGAATACATTTGATCGTGCATATGACTTACTGATTGTTTAGAATCAATTTGATAAACACAATCTAAATACTTCCAGCGGTCAATGTCGATAGTTGAATTGAGTGTGTAAGGATATTCAACTGCTCCGCGTTTCATGTAAGCATACTGTAGATCAATTATGCTTTGATCAACATCTGTAAATTCTTTTGCTATTCTAATACCTAAATCAATAAAATGATCTTGATTTTGAATAATGTTGTCTATGCAATAACTTTCAGATAATGTTAATGCTACAACATTCTTATATTTTTCAACCTTTGGAACCTCTCCGTGTAGAAAATAATTAATTAATATTTCCTCAACATCTTGTAAGATAGGTCCGCCAATTGGATCCATTAAAAGTTCTTCGTAGAGCCTGTCATAGAAACTTCTATAACTTATTGATTTCATATAAAACAAATACTTAGAAGTTATTTGAGTAATACCTAGATAGTGAAACTGACTCATCATCCAGCTGTAAGAAAAGCAATCAGCTAAGTCTTGGCTAGATGCGCTAGATGTAGAAGAAACCATAGCTATTGTTTCTGAACTATTATCCTCAACATCCCATATTCGTTCTTCTGGACTACGATACATGTCTTTAGGATAGATTAGTTTAATCCCATACTGCTCTTGATATTCTTTTGTGTCCATTTCACTGTTGGGAATAACAGTACACGGATATGTTTTAACTGAGTCGTGTTGGCCAAACTCTATCAATTGCATAAGTCCGTTAATATAGGTATCTTTAGTTTCTAACGGTAGCCCTAAAACTAACTCAGTGTAATATCTAATGCCGTGTTTTTTACACAATGCATAGGCTTTCTTTAGATTGTTAGTACCCATGTTGAATCTCTTGCTTGCTTCTAATGTAGGAGCATGCATACTCTGAATTGCTATCTCCAGGCCATAAGTCCAGTCTTGTATGATCCTTTCCATTTCAAAACACGACTCGTTTAAATTCTTTGCATGATTAAATGTAACTCGTCTAATCTTGCTTTCTGGTGTTTCAATAGCTCTGCGTATCATCCATGCAATTTCAACATCCCGTTCTTTAAGGATACCAGAGTTAGCATCAATAATGAAGACCCAGTGAATGTTATGTGTAATAGCCCATTTGATTTCGTCATCAACACGGTTTAAATCAAATACTTTAAGTTTGTTAAGATAGTCAGCCCCCCACCCACAGAATGTGCAATGGTAAGGACAGCCTCTGTTAGTTTCTAGCATCATAAACCAACTAACGTCTGGATTGTCCTCAATAATTTTATCAAAGAACCCTGTTAGATAGGGACTAGGATAATGTTCAATATTCTTCTGTCTAGGATTATTCCAATATCTAGGAAGGTCTTTTCCTTCTACGTGCATCTTTAGTAACTTAGCCCATGCTTCTTCGCCTTCACCAAACATAGCTACATCAATAAAGTCATTCTCTAACCAGCTTTCGCTTACACTGGGGCCTCCGAATACAATCAAACAGTTTGGGTACTTGTCTTTGATTTTTTTAGCAAGAGTCAAATTCCAATTGTGATTCCAAACATAGCAACTAAATCCCACAATCGTAGGGTCTACTATTCTATCTAGTACATCTTGTTGTCTTTCTCTGCGCCATATCACGTCTTTTAGTTCGTAATTGTCTTTTACATAGTCAAACTGATTGGCATACGCCCAAATGCAGCCTACAGAGAACGGCAGGTAATGCTCATTGACTGGACCAGAGGTAATCTCTGCTTGTATTAGATATAAACTATTCATAGTTCTATTTACAGATTACTCTGCGGCTTCCTTTACGTTTGACATCGAGTGTTAGACAATGTATACCACCTTCCCAGAACATACTGTGTCGCATGTTTACAACATGGCAGGTAATTCCTTGTTGCTGTAAAAATTTAAATAACTTTGGGTGAGTGCTAGAAAACAATATATTGTTAGAATCTATTACTAAAACATTACTATCAAACGCAACGTCTTGGACATAACCTTTCCACTCGTTAAGCCATTTGTCTATCCACTCTTGGCTCAATGTTCCTGTGGTAGTAGAAAAGTCTTCTACTATCTTGCTATAATCCAATACTTCAATATAATCTTCTATTACAATTAGTTTCTTATCTTGTAAGCAGTCAGGAACCCAGGACGGATTGATACAGATGACAGTATCATCGTTTATCATAAAAAATCCGTGATCAATATGACCCCACTTATCGTTTTCAATAATTCGAGTATTGGGTAAATTACGTTGCATCCATTCTAGCCCTAATGCTGTCCCGGGTCCTTGTTTATTTGTTATTAATGCATCACCGCACTTAAACATAGTAGCAGTATGCCATAGAATTTTATTCTTGTTTAGCTCGTGATATATGTGCTTACCTTCATTCCACCACTTGTCTGTTTCTTTAAGAGTAGACAATACCGGCGGTGGCTGACTGATCCAGTTGTGTCCTTCTTTGAATAACTCTACAAAAATTTCGTTATAGTTCAAGCCATCAGAGAATCTGTCCGGCATACTGGTATAGGTTTGTAAAATAGTATTACCATAGACTAGGTATTGATCACGCGGAACAATAGGGGACATTGCAGGATTTTTATCAACGTTAGGGCGGTATACTTTTATACCCATACTGATTAGATAATCTGCTAATGTATCTAAATCTTCTTTGGTTTCCTGTAATATCCTTGCAAGATCTTTATTACTTGCTATAGGACCACAATCGCCAACGATGATTTCTTCTAAAGGATCCCACTCTGTCCATATCATGTGTTTAATATCTCTTTTAAATACTCACTATCCCAAAAGCTGTAATAAGATGTATTAGCTAATTTTGTTCTAGCTGTTTCTAAATTATCTCGCCACTGGCATAGGATCAGATTGTATTTTCCGTTATTGGTTTGTATACCGTTTATGAATGTATCTTTATCTTTATGGTCTGGCAAAAACACCATCTCTGGATACATGTTGTTGTACTCTGTTGCAATATCAGATAATTCATCTATAGAATATTCATCCGGTAACTTGTAAACAATAAGCTCAAAGTCCCAAGGAGGCGGACTGATACTACTCCCATCTGTTTCTATAATTGTATACTGGGCTGACTTAGCGTAAGGGCATACAGGCATTCCGTCTAATTCTTTATGAGGAATTGAAATATTGGTAATCCAGTCTTTAATCATTTTATGTATCTTTCTTCCCACTCTAACGGTGTTAGCCCGTCAAATATAACCTGTTTGTGCCATGCACTATTTTTATCAACAACGGATGATATCATGTCGTGTTTCTTTTCGCTGTACTGATAATGATGCTTTGCAAGGTTATATGTCCCTTCGTCAATTTTTGGTGAGTATGTATCATGCATGCCCCAAGATATAGCAAGCTGACACCACATGTAATCTGGGAAGAGTGTATAGCCTGTGATAGCTCCGTACATAGAATTATTAGTATGATTGTACTTGCTCCATACTAGATCTTTATGGTTTAGTTTTTTACCTAATGCTTGCATATCAATCCAGAAAGCAGTATCTGTTCTAGAACTTAGGGTATAGTGTACTAATATAAAATCTGCAATATCATCAATAGTATATGACATCTTTTCGTTGTACTTGCTAAAGTCAAATTCTTTCGTATATTGGTATTCCTCTATTACATTGTTCAGTCTTCTAATACTGGTAATGATAGTATATAATGCGTTGGCTTCCAGCGGCTCAACGAAACCACAACTTAACCCTATTGCGGCAACGTTGCCACTTCCAAATTTTTCTAATCGACTTGGTTGCCATTTGATTAGTCTAGGTTTAGTTTTTTGTGGACCTATCTGTTTCTCAAAGTGTGCAAGTGCATCTTCAGGACTAATATGTTTAGAACTAAAACAGTAACCATTACCCATCCTATGATAGACCCCTATTTTAAATCGCCAACCGTGCGGCTCTGCAATACTTTGTGTATAGTTTACCAGTTCTTTATCTTGGTCTATATAGTTTGTTTGGCATACCCATGCACTATCGATTGGGTGATCGCTGTAAATCTTTTCTTTCCAACCTAGTTCTGTGATAAGAGCCTTGTGGAATCCTGTGCAATCTATAAAGAGATCAGCAGTTAGTTTAGCATCATTGTCTAACTCTATACTTGATATATTGTCGCCTTCATGATTAACTATAGTAACTGTTGCAATGATATGCACTACACCGTTAGGAACAGCGATGTAATCTCTAATATAATTACCAGCAAGTTCTGCATTGATGTGTTGACTAAAACTGAAAGGACCATTTAGTAACATATCATCATCTATGAACGGGCTTGCGTTCTTTTCCATATAATGAAACTGTGGATTAAAATATTTGTCAAATCTGTCAATGTCACCGCGCCTTGCCATTTCTATCAAGTAGTCGGTAGTCCGTTCAATGTCAACCCTTCCTGAAAAATCTTCCTTCGATGTAGCAGGAGTTATATCTTTGTAAAAGCTATCTGCTGATGTAGTATATGTAAAACTAAAGTACTCGCTTTCGCCCTGTCCCTTTTTCCAGTTAACAAATTTGTTAGCTAATTTGTAAACAGCAGAAGTATGTCTCATCCAATGGTGTCTATCTACTCCAATTTCATCAAAGAAATTAGTTACGTGGGGAGTAACACTTTCTCCTACTCCGATCTTAGCTATCGTTGGAGATTCTACCACCGTTATAGTGCTATCCTTGTAATACTTTGAAAGATAACCAGCAGTCATCCATCCAGCAGTGCCACCGCCTACAATAACTATCCTCATTAGGCTTGTCTCTCTAAAAATGTTTCTTTAATGCTCTTCGGATTAAAGTATTTTTTAACCAATGTAATAACAATATCTTTGTTGAATTTCTTGCAACTGAACAGATCGATATATCCGTCCCTAGTAGCACTAACAAAGTGAGCAGTAATATTGCTTGTCTGTATCATTTGCATCATACTATAGCCCGCATTGGGAGTCTTTGGAAGGAGATATTCTATTCGAGGACCGTCAACTGCCTGCATACCTATAGAGGGTATCAACTCCACAACAAATTTTTCAATTATTGTATCATTATCAATGCTTTGATTGCATTCAGAGCAATCAAGTAACAGGTGGTATCCCCAACTCATACTATTTCCATTTTAAATTCTTTTGGTAGTATATCTTCTAGTTTATAAACATGCTGTGCATCTGTTGTAAATTTTATAACATTATTAGAATAACTAAAATTATCTAAAAATCCTTCTTTGTTAAGAATATTAAGACAACTGCTTATTACATCGTCAAAAATAAATCTAGCGGTATCAAGATTGATATTTTCCTTGACTGTAATTTTAACATTGATTGGTTCTTTGATATTTCCTTTGTCTAGCAGTTTTCTAACTACTAACTGATACCGTATTTTGTAACCAAAATTAACAGCAGAATGTTTCCTGCCTGCATCCATTAGATACCAACAACCATCTGTTTGCGTTTCGTGCATTGTTCGATTATCTAGATCAATTAAAAAGGATCTATCTCCTGATAAGTTTAGATGATACCTATCATCTATATCGGCATGACTAGAATATGCTTCTCCACCAGATAAACTTATAATCCTTGCTTCACCTTTTCTTTTTGGTAAACTGGAATAAATGTGCTCAATGGCAGTATCTTTATACTCTGATTTTAATTCCCAATCGTCGTAAAAGAAATCTCCAGTTGGTTGATTTATTGTAATAGTATCAGTTCCGTCTATTTTTGACACTACAATATCAATCAAATCTGTCGGCACTGTAAATGGTATCTTATGTAACATAGAAATATTTATCTACTACTTTAATGGCATTAAATATAACCATGCAGTCAGCAGAGACATTTTACCAAAACAATAAATCGTGTTCGTGGAAGCCAACTAAAATCCCAGAAGATCTAGTCTCCAACGAAGAAATAGCCAAGTGGATTTTTGCACAGCCTATAGGGTGGATAGAGCTCGATCTTACTATAGACCTAGATCAATGGTTAATAGAATCTACACAGGCGTTGCCTTATCTGGTTGACCATAGAGAAGGAGAAAACCACCTAGGGTGGACTTCCGCATGCATTCACGGTTTAGGGACTACAGTTACTGGCACTAATTTTAATGAACCTGTCGATGCATATCATTGGACTGAATTAAGTGAAATTACTCCTACTATCAAGGCCTTCTGGGAATCACTTCCTTTTGAAAAATTACTTAGAGTAAGATTTATGAGTGTTGACTCGGCTGGATATGTTGGGCCACACAACGATAACCCTAATGTAGACAATATACTTGATCATATTATACCTATCAATATTGCTATCTTTCATCCTAGGTTATGTTATATGACATTGCGTGATCACGGAGTTGTTCCATGGAATTCGGGAAAAGCAATCTTGGTTAACATTACAAATGATCATTCAGTAATTAATTACAGCAAGCAGAGAAGACTCCATATGATTGGGCACGGACTCATTGGATCAAAGAAAAATGAGTTTTATGAATTAATAGTTAGGAGTTATAAAAAACAATATGAGCTTTCAAAGTAAAACATTTTGTATGCATCCATTTACCGGGTTAGCTACTAGAGAAGACGGTGCTATACAAGTTTGTTGCCGTAGTCATCCTGTTGGCAATATACAAGACGCAACTCTAGAACAAATATGGAATAATGATTCTATGCAACGTATCCGCCGCCAAGTACTGAATGGCGAAAGACCATCCGAGTGTGCTCCATGTTTTGGATTAGAAGATCAAGGAGTTGAAAGTCTACGTCAGCGCCATATCAAAGATACTATTCCTGAAAGTCGAATTAACCTGTATCCAAATGCATTAGACAACCTGCATCCAGAAATGACTATGCCGTTTAAGTTTCCTACAATGGAAATTAAACTTAATAACTTGTGTAATCTTAAATGTCGTATGTGCCATCCCATGGATAGTACAAGCTGGAATGATTGGAAAGAAGTAGAAGAGTTTTATGTTAAAGAAAACAACTTTATGGTCAAGGCAATACAAGAACTTAACCTGATGAAGAAACCCTACTTGGACAAGTTTGAGGATAATCCTAATTGGTGGGAATCATTTGAGAAGCTGTTGCCTTATTTCCGTCGTGTAGAGTTTGCAGGCGGTGAGCCTCTAATGGATCCTCAACATTTTCAAATACTAGATATGTTAAAGCCCTACGGGCATCAAATAGAAATCAAATATGCTACTAATGGCACAACATTAGGAATTTCAAAAGGAAGAACTATACATGAATATTGGCCACATTTTAGATCAGTTGCCGTTAATGTCAGCATTGATGGCATTGGTAATGTTTACGAGTACATACGTGGTAACGCTAATTTCTCTGAAGTTGTGGAGAATATTAAAACAATACAAGCAATCCCAAACGTCAGCAGAGTTGTCGGAGCCGTTGCTGTACAAGTAAGCAATGTGCTTATATTAGATAAAATGATAGAATATTTCTTAGATGATTTAGGAATTGTATTCTATACTAATATGGTCAATTACCCTAATGTGTTATCTATACAAGTACTACCTAACGAATTAAAGTCCATTGCGATTAAACGTCTCAATGCTGTTAAATTGCGTGTTCCAGAATTTAAACACGTTAAAGCTAACCCTATTTTATTAGACATTACAAACAAGCAGATTGACGGAGTAATTAATTTTATTACTTCAAAAAATACTACACATCTATGGAGCGAGTGTGTAGACTTCAATACCAAACTAGATAAGACACGGAGTCAAAGTTTCTTTAAAGTAACCCCGGAGTTCAACAATTACATATGAATTTAGTTAAAGTAGAAAACGGATGGAACAACAAGACTTTAGGAATTAATTTAAGTCTTGGTAATGTCTGCAACTATAACTGTTGGTACTGCTTTCCAGGAGCAAATGAAGGAGATTATAAATTTCCTGATTATGAAACTTTTAAAACGAATATAACTCACCTGTTGAATCATTATAAAAATAACGGAAAAGAAATATTTGATATAAGTTATGTAGGCGGAGAGCCAACACACTGGCCAAAACTGGCAGAGTTTACACAGTATCTTAAAGAAAACTTTAATTGTTTAATATCAATGACAACTAACGGTTCTAAAAAACTAGATTACTGGAAAAAGATTGCACCTTACTTTAACAGAATACAAATAAGTTATCATCATCAATATGCAGATATACAAAAATTTAAAGATATCTGCGACTACCTATATACACAAAATGTAGTAGTCAGTGCATCAGTTATGATGGATCCCAATGAATGGAATAAATGCATTGATGTTGTGGAAGAATTAAAACTAAGTAAAAACCGATGGACTATTCGGTATTCAGAATTATTAGGGCATGGAATAACATATACTGAAGAACAACTGCGTATTTTAGATCTACACAGAGCCAGGGGGCCTAATCCGTTTTGGTTTTGGAAAAACAACAAATACTATAAAAGTAAAGTGGTTGTTACAACTGACACTGGTAAAAGAATTAAATTAAAGGACAACAGTATCTTACTAAATCGGTGGAATAACTTTTATAAATGGGAATGTAGCCTAGGAGTCGATTGGGTACATATAGATCATTCTGGAACAGTATCAGGGACGTGTAACCAGTCTTTATATAACGAAAAGCAAAAATATAATTTGCGAGATACAGATTTTGCATTAAAATTTAATCCAAAAATTCAATCAGTTATCTGTAAACAGTTTTCATGTAATTGCATGGCAGAGACTAACATGCCAAAGAAAGTTATTCCAATACATCATGCTTAAAATAACAGGACGATGGGGACATGAAAGCTCTATCAAGGTAGAATGGAACCTTGGTAAACGTTGTAACTACGACTGTACATATTGCCCGTCTGCTATACACGACAATACCAGCGAACACACTGATATAGAAATACTTAAATCAACAGTAGATAAATTAGTATCGTTAGGAAAACCCATACGTCTTAGTTTTACAGGTGGAGAGCCTACAGTACATCCTAAGTTTGAAGAACTAATCAACTATGCTAAACACGTTGGTATTCATTGGATCAGCGTGACTACCAATGGCACACGCAAATCTGAATGGTATGATCGTCTTCGTATAGACCAATATGTTTTTAGTGTACACTTTGAATATGACTATAAGCGAGTTATACATACTGTAACAAGCCTTAGGAATTTTAGCAAGACATCCATAGTTGTACAACTAATGGCACATCACGAACACATGGCAAATGTCAAGGATGTTGCAGAGTACTTAAAGATTCTAGAGTTTCCTTTTACTGTGCGCAGGATACGCT
>Ga0114967_10003296_pt1 | contig 13295 bp, 4 predicted proteins | sample M_130628_MF_Meta_FD_92639 | JGI IMG/M metagenome (GOLD analysis project Ga0114967, IMG submission 92639) | Freshwater microbial communities from Lake Montjoie, Canada to study carbon cycling - M_130628_MF_MetaG | ecosystem: Environmental > Aquatic > Freshwater > Lake | place: Lake Montjoie... | reverse complement strand
GGAAGATGGCCTTTTTATTCCATTTTTTTCAAGACTTATTCTTTTCTGCCTGCACTTTTTTTTATCCCCAAAAATTAAAAATCACTTTTTGAGGACCGACTAAATAAAACAAGGGAATCTGATATAAGCTTTTGTTGATCCAGATTTTTTCTCAACAGTATTTCACTTTGCTTTTGCTGATTAATATCAATATAAGTACCAACCACTCGTTTCACTTGACCTTGCGCATTCCATCCTATAGCCTTGCCCGTGTTTAATATCCATTTCCAAGAGCCGTCTTTTGTTTTTAATCTTTGTTCAGACTTAAAAAATGGCATTTTGCCCTTAATATGTTTCCTTAAGCTTTCCATTGCACCCTCTTTATCATCAGGGTGAATAAGCCTCTCCCAGGCAAATATGGTGGGTTCAATGTCTCCTTTTTCGTACCCTAACATTAAAAACAATTGGTTGTTAAAAACAACATCACTTGTTTTAACATTCCAATCCCAAAAACCGGACCCACTACTAACAATTGCTAACTCGAGTTGCTCTGTATATTTTTTTATTTTTTTTTCTGTCTCGGTTCTTTCCGTATCAGCTATTAATATTCCACAAACGCCACTCAATTGATCTCCATTAAAAACTCGATCGGTATAGACAATTCCAGGAAAAGTAGTACCATCTTTTTTAACAACAGTATAATTTCTGGGAGGTATATTGCTTTCCGAAAGTGTTATTCTGAAGTTTTGCTTTGCAACGGGGATGTCTTCGGAGCGGAATAGTTGAAATACGCTAAATCCTTTTTGAATATCTTCCTGCTTTAATCCAAGTTTCTCAAGCCCTGCTCTATTCACATACTTTACATTACCCTGCAAATCTACTTCGTAAACCACTTCTGAAATAAAATCCAGCAAACTCCAGCAATGTTCTTCTATCAATTCTAGTTCTTGATATTGATCACAAATGGCAATGGACTTAACCAGTTTTATGTTTAACTGCTCGATACTGGATATATCTTCCGAGGTAAATGGTTGATCTTCTTTTATTAGAACTAAAAATCCATATCCAGGCAATTGGGTTACGCAAAGATTTTTATTATCAGAAAATGACTTACTGAGTATTTTTTTTGTAATTTGATTGTACTCATCTACAGATAAATCGGTAGCAATTATTTTGCTAAATTCTGAGAACTCTGTACGAATAGAAAAGTCTTTCGTGTACGTGAAATCATTTAATAAAGTGTAATGATCTGATGAGGTCCTGCTTGCTTTGATCACCATGCCCCCGCTACAGCCTAAATATTGAGAATAGCTTTCGAGACTTTCTTTCAACATTTCTTGTTTGTCCAAGCTGTTGCCAATAGACATTGCGATGCTGTATAAATCTTTTTCTTTTAAGCTGGTCGACATTTTTATAGGTCAATTTTACAAAATCACTTTCTTTTCGCTCGTTCCCAGTTTACTGATTGCGAACGTTTCATATATCGAACCAAGCCTTTGAATACGGCATAGTTCATGATAAAAAAGAAATAGGGTACAAATAAAATTTTTACACGCAATTGTTTATTCTCGAAATAATAACCGATTGCAGCAAACAAGTAAAATAGCAACTGCAAGGCTAGGGCTACCCAATAGATGGTATTTTTAGAATAATCTGCTAATAAAACGATGAGCAGGTTACTAATGAATACGGTTAAAAGTGCAAATGGGGTGATCGTCCACCTCAATACGCGATGAGATATATATTGAAACGACAGCCAACCATATTTAAAAATATTCAGAAGAGGCCATAAACGTAATACACTCTGGATTCCTCCTGCACAAATTCTTATTTTACGTTTTAGTTCCTCATCAACATTGGCCGATGCCGTTTCTATCGCGTACGCTCTGGGGTCGTATTTTATTAGGTATCTTTTTTAAGCTATCCGCATCGAAATCATGAAATCGTCCAAGAGAGTATCTTTTTCTACTTCAGTAAATAGCTCAGTACGAATAGCAAATAGCTCGCCAGCTGCACCCACCACTGAATATAATTCAGAATCCCATTTTTTCAATTTTGACTCATATTTCCAATAGATACCCTCGCCTGCACCCGATGCGCTGTCTTTATCAGACAAAAAAATGCGTTTTTCGCCCGAAACGCAACCTACTCGATCGTCACTAAACAGATTAACGATATGATTAACGGCGTCTGCACAAAGCATCGTATTTGCATCACAAAATACCGTTATGGGACTGGATACAAATTTCATTCCACGATTAATAGCTCCTATTTTTCCAGCTCTTAGATTTTGATGCTCAACAATAACATGAGGATATTCTTTTAATAAATCTGGTGTTCCATCGTCAGACCCATCGGTAACCCATAATACTTTTAGTTTATTTTTTGGATAATTAAGTGTCAAGGTATTGGTCATTTTTTCAGCTATATAATCTCTCTCATTATATGCTGCAATAAATAATGTAACATCAGGTGTATATACCCTACTTGATTTTGCAGCGGGGTTAACAAACCATCGTTTGATGCTAATGATTATAAAAAGCAGCATACCATACCCTAAATAGGTGTAAAAGACAATAGCCAAGGACATCCAAAAAAGTAACCTAGTTGCATCCATACATTATATCTTAACTTTAATCAGTTACCCGCAATATTTTGACACTCCCGCTATTGATTAATCAACCTACTCGTCTAAATATTTTGACAACAGCATGATGCTCTTTTTTATCATTGACTAATACCATAAACTGGCCATCTTGAACATCCCCGTCAACTGATACAACTGTTTTTCCGATCGTGCTTTTTTGCTCGATAACGATGTGGTATATGGTATCTATGTATCTGTAATGCACCTTAAATGATTTCCATTCTTTAGGAATACAAGGTTCAAATTTTAATCGATTTCCTTCAAGTTTTAATCCAAGGAATGATCCGATAATTAGCTGATACATCCAACTTGCCGAACCAGTATACCAAGTCCAACCTCCTCGACCTGTATGAGGTGCAACACCGTATACATCTGCGGCTAGCACATACGGTTCGGCTTTATAAATACTTACTTTATCATCTGTTGATCCGTGATTAAGTGGGTTGATCATTTGCAACAAGTCCCACGTACGACGACTGTCACCTAGCTTGGCAAAAGCCATAATTAGCCACACGGCAGCATGAGTGTATTGTCCACCATTCTCACGTACCCCAGGTACATAACCTTTGATATAACCAGGATCCACATTGGCTTTATCAAAAGGAGGGTCTAACAATTGTATAATACCAGCACTTTTATTGACCAGCTTATTTTCTGCAGATTTCATAGCCACAATAGACCGTTCCATACCACCAGCGCCAGAAAGTACCGACCAGCTTTGAGAGATCGAGTCAATTTGGCATTCCGTACAACTTGCCGAACCAAGTGGGGTTCCATCGTCAAAGTAGGCTCGACGGTACCATTTTCCATCCCAAGCATGTTTTTCAATATTTGCAGCTAATTGTGCTGCATACGTTTTACACTGGGAGGCAAAATCAGAATCATTATATAGTTCGGCTATTGTAATAAACTTCACAAGTACGTCATAAAGAAAAAAGCCTAACCAAACACTCTCTCCTTTACCGTGGTGTCCTACACGATCCATTCCATCATTCCAGTCACCTGTGCCTATAAGTGGTAATCCATGATCACCAAAATTGATTCCATGTTTTATAGCACTTACACAATGGCCATATAGTGTTGCTGATTGCTCAGATATTGTTGGTAGTTCATAATAAGATTCTTCTCCGGGATTGAGCAAGCGAGAATTTAGGAATGTAGACTTCTCGTCCAGTATTTGCTTGTCTCCCGTGTGTATTACATAATGATACGTTACAAAAGGTAGCCAAAGATAATCATCTGATATGCGTGTCCGAACACCTCGACCAATAGGTGGGTGCCACCAATGTTGTACATCCCCTTCTTGAAACTGATGGGCAGCACACAATAAAATTTGTTTACGTGCTAGTTCGGGTTTGGCATGGAGTAATGACAAGGAATCCTGCAACTGGTCTCTAAAACCAAATGCCCCTCCTGATTGATAATAACCAGAGCGTGCCCAAAGCCGGCAACACAACGTTTGGTAAGTAAGCCATCCGTTGGCTAATATGTTTATGGAGTTGTCAGGTGTTTCAATTTGCAGTGCGGAAATTGTGTCCTTCCAGTAGTTTTTAACTTTTTCAAGTGCTTGGCGTGCAGCATCATTTCCACTGAATTTTTTGACAATATTCCGGGCATGATCCATGTTTTTTCCAAGCCCTAGTTTGAAAATAATTTCATGCTCTTCGCCATTAGCGAGGACTAAGGGTACTTGGATTGCTGTGCACGGATCTAAAGCCGATCCTATTTGACCCGAAAGTTTCAAGCGGCTCATGGCATCTGGATTTTTCAAAGAACCGTTTCTACCAATAAATTCTGTTCTATCGCAGGTGATTGTTTTGGTTTTAGCGTCTGTATCAAAGAACGCAATGCGATCGACAAACTCGGTATTATAGGGGTTTCTAGCAAAAACTGCACCTGTATCTGTATCAACTTCGGTAATGACATGCATGGCCGTTTTAGGTCTTAAGTCTCCTAAAACCCACTCTGTATACCCAGTGGCAGAGAGGTTACGTAATCTGCCAGACTTGTTAGAGATTTTCAGAACAGTGAATTTTATAGAATCTTCTATATCGACATAAACTGTCATTTCTAAAAAAATTCCATCTTCAGCATGTTCAAAGACGCTATATCCGAAACCATGTCGTGAGATGTAATGTGATTGCCCACATCTGGGAAGCGGAGTAGTAGACCAGAAATGACCCGATTCCTCGTCTCGTAAATAAAAAACTTCCCCTGCCGAGTCGCTTACAATATCATTGTTCCAAGGGGTAAGGCGCATTTCATGAGCATTCTCAGCCCAAGTATATGCTTGTCCACTTTCAGTGATTACTGTGCCAAAATCAGGGTTCGCAATTACATTTGCCCAAGGCAATGGAGTTCTTTTTTTAGAATCAGTGGTAATTACATACTCATAACCATTCGGTGAAAAGCCACCCAATTCATTTGAAAAAAGTAAGTTCTTTTGGAAACGACTTAACGTTTTTTGTGGAATATAATCTGATTTTTTTAAGATATATGGAATACGCAATCTTTTGTAAGACTTCTGATTAATATTATCTACTATTGAGCCATTTATGTCAGAAATATGAATCCGTGCAACTGTTTGAAAAAGAATGCGGTCTTCATCTGGTATTTGGTCTCCAGGTCTTACAAAAACACCTCCGGGTCGATCTACTAAATCACTTGGAATAAGTGAATGAATCTCGTTGTGCAAATCATTACGATAGCCTCCATAATCTTCGTTCCATATAATGAGGTCTACCTGAAGGCCTTTAAGTTGCCAATATTTATGCGCTTGAATTAACTGTTTTACAAGAATGATATTTTTTTGACTCGTTATTTGTAAAAGCACAATGGGCAAATCCCCTGAAACAGCATATCCCCACAGATTTGATTGTCCTTTATTATTTTTAATAATGGTGGAAGGATCTGTTCGCATGGAAGAGTTTGCAAAGATGATGGAGCTAGCCAATCTTCCAAATAGATTTTCATCTTTATTGGTGGCATTTATTTGTCGGAGTATCACCTGGCTGTGTGTCCATGCCAGTTCAAACACACGGTTTTTATGATGTCTGTCTTGATATTTTTTGATCAACCGTTCGCAGCCTACTCTTGTATCGCTGATCCCAGTAATAAGATCTAACACTACACTTTCATCAGGTTCAAGCACCAGTTTGCAACGTATGGAAACGATTGGATCTAACACAGAACCTTGACTACCTGAAAGCGGTCTGGATTCCTCCATTGCTTTGGGATTTTCGGGGGTGTTTCCTCGACCAATAAAGGCCATTCTATCGGTCTCATAAGATATTTCTATCTCCTTTTTCACTCCATTTAAAACCATAGAATGAAACATATGTGGTGGGTGCTCGTTGTTGGCTCTTGGTCTACGCGAACATATGATCGCATTTTGTTTTGCGAGTATTTCTGTTTGAACAAATAAATTACTAAACGTAGGCTGCATAATATCCGAGGCTTGTGAGGCAATCACAACCTCTGCATATGTGGTAATTTCGATTGTCCTTCGAACAGACAATTTATTTAAAACATGTAGACGACGGATCTCTATATCATCCTCTGGCGATATAGCAATTTCAGTGTGGGTGTCTATATCATTGTGGGAGTTATGAAAATCAACCCGTCCTTGCGGAAATGCAGCCTCGTAGTTATTACACTCTACTTTTGTAGGCTGATGGGTGGTCGACCAATAAGAAGCAGTATCAAGATCTTTTATGTAACAAAACATGCCCCAATTGTCACAAGTAAAATCTTCACGCCAACGTGTAACGGCAATATTTTTCCAGCGACTGTATCCTCCGCCAGAATTGGTAAGCATGATATGATATCTGCCATTGGATAGAAGCTGTATTTCGGGTATTGGCGTATCAGCTGTCTTTATAATGCGTACATCTGTACCACTTAACTGAGGAATAAAGTCAGCTATAGGTGTAGTGTGTACAAAGGAAGCAGAAGTTTTAGGTATGCGTTCTTGAAGTAGCAACAGGGTGGCCTGAAACTGTGGATCGGCTTTAAAACGTCGTTGCATTGGCTGATCGAGTAATAAGTTTCCGATTGACAGTAAGCTCATACCCTGATGATGGGACATAAAAGATTGAACAACCGCTTCTTTTTGATTTCTGGATAAACGCGAAGTGGTATAATCAATAGATTCATAAAAACCATAAGAGCCTTCGAACCCAGAATTTGACAAGACCTCTAAGTTTTGACAGGATGCCTTAGGATCCACCATCAACGAAAGTGCCGTAGCATATGGAGCAATCACTAAATCTTGTTCTAAGCTTCGCTTCAAGCCCAAACCAGGGACGCCAAATGCTTGATATTGGTAATTAGAATTCGTATCCACCATATTGTAGCCAGATTCTGAAACTCCCCAAGGGATGTGTAGTCTTTTACCATACTCTATTTGTTGTTTAACAACCGTTTTATAGGTCTGATCAAGGAGTGTGTTTTCATAGGTTGGCATCACCAATATAGGCATCAGGTATTCAAACATTGAACCGCTCCAAGACAGCAATGTTAAATCCCCTCTTACGTTGGTAAGTAATCTTCCAAAAGCAAACCAAGCCTCTTCAGGAAGTTTGCCTTGAGCAATTGCTACGAATATACATAGCCTTGCTTCCGAAGCAAGTAAATCGTAATAACCTGGATCGCAAACACGTTCATCCACTTTATAGCCAATGGTCGTTAAATGTTTTGATTCATCATATAGAAAATCCCAATCCATTTCGCATAAGTTAACGCATTCAGTGCTTAGCTTCTTAATACATTCTATTTGAGCTTTTAGGGCATTTTGTGATTCAATAAGAGAATTTTTAAATAGATCTATCCATTGATTTTCTTCGATTGTGTTATTTTTATTTTTGAGTTCATTTAATTGAGGCATTAAGTCGGTAATATGTTGATATAATTCGTTCCGAGTGATATTGCGATCAATGTGAGTAATCGTTTCAAATTTCTGGGGAATAGGGGGTTTTAAGAGCCATGGTGATAGAATTTTAAAATCCTCAATCGCTTGCTCTAGCTGGTTCAGCAGAATTTTATTCCACCAACTGGCCATAATGTTAACTTGATTATTTAAGTTTTTTATGGTTGACTCATAGCTTATTTTTAAACGATGTAGTACATCATTCATGCTATGTAAAGTCTGCTCTTTGCAGCATTCCGCTTCTAGTATCATGGTAAATTCTAGCACAATATGACTATCACTTTGAGCTATTGTTTCCTTAATCACACGCACTGTATCGAGCAAACCGCATAGCATTTTATTTCCCAAGAATTTTTGATCTAGTATTTCAATAATACCTTGATTTAAGGTGAGCAGGTGGCCTGCAAAATTCCCGCTATCTACAGTAGAAATGTATTTTGGGTGCAATGGTTGTAATGTTTCGATATTATACCAGTTATATAGATGTCCACGATATTTTTCTAACCTCTTTACGGTATTCAATGTCTTAGAGGTACGCTCTAGAAACTGTCTTGTTGATATGTAGCCAAAATCGTTCGCCGAGAGATTTGAAAGAAGTGAAAGCCCTATATTGGTTGGCGAGGTGTAATTAGCAATTTTTGAATTTGCATGATGTTCTTGAAAATTATCTGGTGGTAGCCAATTGTTTTCGGGGCCAATAAAGTATTCAAAAAAGGCCCAAGTTTTCCGAGCAATTTTCTGAAGAAAAATATTTTCATTAGTCGACAACAGTGTTTTTTTCTTTGTTGAAAGCATACTAATCTGCCAGGATATATATGGAGCGAACAACCAAAGCAATAAAATTGGACCTGCAACGAACAAGGTGATGGGGGCATAAACAAACAAGTAAACCAGTGTCATGGTACTCATGAAAGGTGATATCCACATTAACTTGTAGGAATAATACAATGTACTAAAATTCTGGCCCAGAACACATTCACTGGGTGAGCAACCCCATTCTAAAAGTTTTTTATGAGATATATTCATTCGCCAAATAACACGGCTAATTGCCATAATATTGACGAAAGCTTCGTAGGGGGTGCATATCAATGAAAAGAGTATCCTTGAAAAAATTTCACCTATTTTTTGTTTTAGCATCACGAGATGGTGGTACCAAAAAAGGTCATCTGGTTTTTTAAAAATATCCCAAAAGAATGCTATAAAAACTGGGAATATAACGATAAGTGAAACCAAAATTGTCCAAAAAAGAGGATCGGAAAGTAAAATCCAACCTAAAATGATAAGCGATGTTAAAGCTAAAGGGACTAAACTTCGGCGGATATTGTCAAATATTTTCCAGCGCGAAAGAGCAGATAGTGTGTTTTTTTCAAAAAATCGATTTTTACTTCTGACGTAAGGTAAAAACCAAAGAAATATTTGCCAGTCTCCCCTGACCCAACGGGCACGACGTTTCATATCCGAATAGTACGTCATGGGGTACTTTTCAAATACTTCGACATTATTTAGCAGTCCAGATCTGACATAACAACCTTCTAGCAAATCATGACTAAGAATATAATTTTCAGGAAATTTTTCACTTAACGTTTGTTCAAAAACAGCCACATCATAAATACCTTTTCCAATAAAGGACCCTTCTTTAAATAAATCTTGGTAGACATCCGATGTTGTACGTGTATAGGGGTCCACACCTGGCTCGTTGCCATGCATTCGACTATAGAATGAGCTGTTTGATTCAGGTAAGCTCACTGTGACTCTTGGCTGCAGAATGCCATATCCTTGAATAACACGCTGTTCTTTTTCGCTATATACTGCGTGATTTAATGGATGAGCCATAGTGGCAATCATTTTACATGCTGCACCACGTGGCAATTGGGTGTCTGAATCAAGTGTAATGACGTACTTTAAACCTTTTAAAACCGAAATATCTCCTATTGTACTGGAGAAAGTTTTTTTTGAGTTCTCGCCCAATTTTAGAAGGTTATTCAAATCACCTAATTTTCCACGCTTCCTTTCATAGCCAATCCACTTCCCCTCAGCGTGATTCCATGAGCGCGAACGATGAAGAAGAAAGAAGATGTCCTGACCATTTTTTTCATACTTTTTTTTCAACTCGTGAATACCTTTTTGTAAAAGTTCTAAAAGAGTGTCGTCTTCGGGAAGCTTTTCTTCAGTCGAGTCGTTAAAGTCTGTCAAAAGAGCAAAGTATAAGTTATTGGTATTATTTGCTAAAAAGCGTACCTCTATATCTGTGATTAAATGCTTAATAGTTTTAGAATCAGTAAGCATAGTCGGAACTACGACAAGTGTACGGTAAGCATCTGGGATCTTCTTTGAAAAATCCATGCTTGGTAATTGGCTTGGCTTGACTAATAACGTTGAGAAAAAATTAAACAGGTCTACCGCCAATTGGCTCAGGCACAGTGTTAATAGAATACTTATTAATGAGACCCAAAAAACACTGAGTCCATCTTCAAGCCTATTTGTTAGTATAAAGGCACTGGATCCCCCTGTTATTAAAAAAATAGAACCTAAATAAATAAAAAGGCGGTTTTTGTACACCTGTTTCTTAATTAGTCCGTATAATGAGTTGTGAACATTTGTTGCCTTTTCAAGGTCAGATATCCCGCTATCTACCAGATAGTAACCCACGTGCGATTTTCGACTGTCTAATTTTTTTTCTTCCGAACTTTCATTAGCTAATTTGAGAACGATTTCAGCTACTTCATTTTCTGTCCTGTTTGATCTTTTTGAAATGTGCTCAATCGTGTGACGATAGTTGTCTCGTGTAGCAAAATCCATTTTAGAATAAACCCCAGAAGGATCTCTGCGAAGTGTTTGCTCAACAAGACTATGCTCCTCAACAAAGTTTCGCCAGTTAATTGAATTAAGTAAGCGAAGGCTCCCAATACTATTGCTTACTGATACTTGATTGACAGCTTGTATCTGTATATCATTTTCTATTAAATCACTGCTTCTGCTCCCATTTTCGTTTAGAATGTCTTCCATCCAGGTTAATGGTAAAGCCAAAGCAAATCCTTTTCCAAGCAATTGACGATGCATTTCCGAAACAAAGGCACTTGTCATAGGAGGACCTGCTTTGGTCATCTCTCCGATTAAAAGTATCAAGTTTTTAGGGTCATGGGCCGAAACATGTAGCAGTTTTTCTATCCAGTAATTAGCGATGTTTTTTTCGATTCTATCGGTAGCAATGAATATCGATATACGCCGGATATTTTCAATTAAACTAAGTCGAATTATGGTTGGGATTGCCCATAATTCGCCCAGTTGAAGAGGCGAAACAGACTGGTATGACTTTATAAATGAGCTCAGTTGTTCCAGGTCTAATTGCCCATCGCTGTGGGATATAAACTCTAGAGCTATACTGTGAACACGTATCAGCCCAAGTGATTTGTTATCTAGTAATTGGGGTAACCCCTTTTTGTATCTTTTGGGCAAGTGTTTTGTTATCGTCCGAATATGTTCTTCTATCAAGTAAAAATTATCGATCAGCCATTCTCCAGCAGGAGATATAGTGATATCATTTCTGATAGCTTCCATAAGAATTTTTCGCACTTCATTCAGCGTCTTCTCGTTATCTGACAACCTACTAAGTAATGATTCTTTATTTTGCCTTTCACTTATATGATGAGTCTTTGCTAAATTTTTCCCGTACTCATTCATTTGCTCAAAGCTAAATAAGTCAGCCCTGAGCGGTTTTTCTTTTTTATATAGATTTTGATAATTACTTAATTGAAACGGATTCGTCATGGTTCTTAGCGCCTGCTTATATTTCATTTAACAACAATAATTTTACGAAAGCCAATTTAGTCATATATCCTTTCGAATCAATAAAAAGATCAAAGCTTATCCACAGTATGCTATCATTATCAAATCATTAGTTTATCAAAATGTATAATGGGCATTTTTATAAACCAAAGTAAGAACGGCCTTTGCATTGATGCGAATAAGTAAAAAAATAGAATTACATTTGCGATTATTTTACATAATTCTTATTCAATTATGAAACTTTACTTATTAATTGCCTCATACTGCTTGATCAGTATACTGTTCGGATGCAAAAAATCCACATTAGACAATAAGACTACTACGATCATCCCCGAGTATGCAAAGAAGCAACTCACCGTTATTATGATTTCTGTAGATGGATTTCGCCCAGACTACTTAGAGCTACCCCAAGCAAGCGATCTGAAAAAGCTCTCTGAAAAAGGTGTTAAAGCGGACTACATGCTCCCGTCTTTCCCTTCAAGCACCTTCGCCAACCATTATACCTTGGCGACAGGCCTTTACCCAGAGAATCACGGCATTATCGACCAGCGGTTCTATGATAGAACGTATGGCGAATTTAATGTAAAAAAAGGGGCTTCAAAACAGAGCAAGTGGTTTTTGGGAAAACCGCTATGGACATTGGCTGCGGAAAATAAAACGCCGTTCCTTTCCTCTTGGTGGTTTGGCTCGGAGGCTAACGGACCATCAAGCGAAGTAATTCCTTATGATAATGATAAGGATAAGAAGGAGGGAGATCCAGGCGCATTCAAAGAACGTATAGACAAAATAATTACTGATCTCAACAATCCAATTGTTGAGACTCGCCCCAATTTCATCGCTTTCTACATATCGAATGTAGATGTGGCGCGCATCAAAATGGACCTAATGCTTCTCAAACCATAGCTGCTATTCAAAAGACCAACGATGCTGTCAAAAAACTCGTTGATGAGGTTTCCAAACTAAACCTTCCCAATGTAAATTACGTCTTCGTGTCGGACCATGGAATGGTTGAGGCAAACACGAGCAATCCAATCCAATACCCCGCGATTGATGAGAAAAAGTTTATTGTGACTACCGATGAGACCATGATCCAGCTTTATGCAAAGGATGTTAAAGACATCCAAACTACATATGAAGCGCTTGTGAAAACTAAAGATGCATCACGTTACGACGTTGTTCTTAAAAAAGACAATACCTTGTTTGCCACTGGAAGCAAAGATCCTCACAACCGAATTGGTGATATCTTGCTCATCGCCAAATCACCTTATCAGTTTCAGTTTCAGGATGACAAAAATTCAACAACTGGAACTATTAAGTACAAAGCACTCAAAAAAGGATGCCACGGATATGACCCTAAAAACAACCCAGCTATGAATGCTACTTTCTTTGCCTGGGGATCAGCCTTTAATAAGACAACAATCCCTTCGTTTAAAAACGTAGACGTATACCCACTCGTTGCTCACACATTAGGTCTCAAGTATACCCACCCAATTGATGGAAATAAAAACACGCTCGTGAATGCAAAGGTGTTAAAAAACATTAAGTAGGTCATTTTTTTAGCTGTAGAGCTCAATGGAGCTCTACAGCTAAAAAAGTTTTGGCTTCACTATTCGGTGCAATGTTTTCTGTTGATCGGCAATCGTTAAAGCCAGTCAAATTAAAATTATACACAAATTTGGCCAGAAAGTCTTAAATTTGTACCTATTTTGGGCTTTTTTTTTGGAAAATTCCAGGATCGACAAAGCGATAAAAATGAGTAAAAAGGGAAGAATTCTGGTAGCCATGAGTGGTGGAGTTGATAGTTCGGTAGCAGCAGTCATGTTGCACGAGCAGGGCTATGAGGTAATCGGCCTAACGATGAAAACATGGGACTATGCTTCCTCTGGAGGCTCATCCAAGGAAACAGGTTGCTGTAGCTTAGACAGTATCAATGATGCGCGAGCACTAGCTGTTGGT
>Ga0114967_10003291_pt1 | contig 13303 bp, 16 predicted proteins | sample M_130628_MF_Meta_FD_92639 | JGI IMG/M metagenome (GOLD analysis project Ga0114967, IMG submission 92639) | Freshwater microbial communities from Lake Montjoie, Canada to study carbon cycling - M_130628_MF_MetaG | ecosystem: Environmental > Aquatic > Freshwater > Lake | place: Lake Montjoie... | reverse complement strand
CGCGGCGAGGCGCCAGCGCCTCAATCGAGCATGAAGGGGGCGTAGTGCTCCAGAATGCCATCCATGCAGCCGGGGCCGTGTTCCTGCTCGATGCCTAATTTGTTTTCCAGTGTCGCCGCGGCGCCGAGCAGAAATGATGGTAGGGCGGCGCGGATCAGGTCCTCAGGGCCAGCATAGACGTCATAATCACCATCATTGCCGTGTATGGCGAAACGCCGTTTTTCGTCCCAGACCATATGGTAGCCAGTGCGGTGGATATCGAAGAAATAATCCAATTGTTCCTCATTCCAATCGAGTTCCCAAACTGGCGATAATTTTGGCAATACCGGATAAAGGGATGCCCCAAGCAGCGTGGAAATACCGTATCCACGAAGTGCGGGTAGCAGCGGACCAAGCAATTCCTCATCGGGCAGCTTGTATCCGATGCTTGGAACCATCTGCACCTTCCAGCCGTGACGACCCAACCAATCATTTGAAAAGCGCGAGCCATCCTGCCCACTCGGTGTCCGGAACGCCTCGAGCATCTCAACAGCCTCGCTCAGCAGTTTGACCTGCCAATCACGCAGGCCAGCCCGTTTGAAATCCTTATCAAGATCGTTATTACGGAAGTAATCTTCCGGGTTTGGTGGATCGTACATATATGTTCTCCTTAATTCGGTGATCGTGCGACCCCAATCCCCTGAACTGTGAGCGCCTCAATCGAGCATGAAGGGGGCGTAGTGCTCCAAAATGCTATCCATGCAGCCGGGGCCGTGTTCTTCCTCCACGCCCTCACGTACCCAATGTGTGGCGGCAGCACCCACTGCGCTATACGGCAAGGCGGCGCGTACGAAATCTTCGGGGCCAGCATAGACGGCATATATACGTTCAAAGGCGTAAACCGTGAAATCCAACGCCTTTGAATACAACAAGCTTCGATTGATTTGGTGAGCGTTGAAGTACAATCCTAAAACACGACTCTCCACAGGCAATCGCCAAACAGCGGAGATTTTGGCATCGCCCATTTCGACCGCTGTCCCCAACAACGAGCGGTTTTGCGTGTGCATCAATGCGGCGACGAGCGGTTGCAAAAATCTATCGTCTGACTTCGTCAATGGCGAAGCCTCTATGAACTGCACTCGCCAATTATGCGCGCCAAGCCATTCGTTCGAAAGACGACTGGCGATGATACCACTCGGCAGTGTATACGGCTCCAGCATTGTCCAGGCGAGGTCCCGCAGATCGCGCTGTTGCAGGGGCGCCCCTGCCCGTTGGAAGTGCAAATCCATGCCGGGCAAGGTGAAACTGGGTGGCTCATGCTTGTCGATATCGGGCATTACGGCTGGTTCCTTATTTCAGCGGGATAACGAAACTTGTCCGTGGCTTCGAAACCACGGGCTGTTGGACGGAAGATTTCAAGTGTCGGAACATTGGCCGCGCCGGGGGAAGTGCTGGGGCGGGCGGTCGCGACTCTGTTGCCCGGCACAATGTATCGCGTGGTCCCGTCGCCCAAGTGGTCCGGCAGCCCTGCATTGAGGCGTGCCAGATCGGCCTCTCTACCCGCCACGCCGCCTGGCCGGACCCACTGATCGACCTCACCACTCAAAACCCGATGGTGCTCTGTCAGTGGATCATCGCGCAACTCCTGAACGCGATCCCGGCCCGACGCATCTCTTATCGGCGCCCGAGGGATCGCGCGTGTCGGGGAATTCCCCTGCCCAGCCCCGGATGGCGGCAGTAGGGGACGGCCGCCACCCCGCCTGTTAATGGGTATAACATCCTGATTAACGCTAGGGCGGGGGTGCGGCATCATCCCCATGCCTGGGCGGGCACTCCGCCAATGTGCGGAGACTTGATGTCCCTCCCGCATATACGCCCGCACCCAGACGGTGGTCCTTGCCCCGCCATCACTCGGGTTTAGCCCGCGAAAGCCCTGCCCGACCCAAGTCTGAAACGCGCCGCGTTCGGGATGGCCGACCCGCCAGTAGCGCTCATCCGCCACGGCCGCACGCAGATCACTTTCAGTTATCCGAACGATCCGCGACATCATTCACTCCTGACTAGTGGAATGTTCTCCTAGCTGGTTATAGGATAATAGTCAAGGATAATTTTCTCTCCATCCTTCCCCATACCTGTGGCTGGCCGCTACCCCGGGGCGCCCCGGGCCAGACGCTCATCCCCGCGCGACGAAGGCCAGAATGCCGCGCGGCGAGGCGCCAGCGCCTCAATCGAGCATGAAGGGGGCGTAGTGCTCCAGAATGCCATCCATGCAGCCGGGGCCGTGTTCTTCCTCGATCCCTGCGATTACCTTGGCGGTAGCAACGGAACCTACTGCGATGGGCGGCAATGCCGCACGTACGAATTTCTCTGAGCCAGCATATACCGCATAGTCACCATCATTTCCATGAATTGCAAAACGGCGAGCCTGGCAGTACAATAAATGAAACCCCATTCGATAATTATTGAAAAATGTACCGATCTGTTCACGGTCAATTTTCAATCGCCAAACCGTAGATTTGTCTTCGGCTGGAGGTGATACACAGGTACCTATTATATCGAACACACGCATTTCTTGCAGTATCAAGCACAATGGTAGAAGCCAAGGCGAATCTTCGTACATGATTTGATAGTGGGGAATGATTTGCACGCACCATTTTTGTTCCCCCAGCCACTCGTTTGAGAGGCGTGAGCCAAGCCCCCCATCCGGTGTGCGATAAGTTTCAAGCATCGTCCAAGCGAGATTTTTCATCGCAATCTGTTGCGCAGGGGTGCCCGCGGGCTGGAGATAACCCTCCAGGTCAAGCATCGAATAACTTGGCAGCTTTAAGCCTTCATTGGTCATGGCAAACGCCTTTCAGTGAGTTGGATAGCGGATTTTGTCGGTCGGCGTCGTGCGCAATGGTCCACCTCGCGGCGAAGCAATCTCCAAGGTCGGAGTACCTTCATAGCCAGGCGAAGTACTGGTTCGGATCGTGGCGTATCCGGCGCGCCTGGCAGTCGGCAGGCCGCCCCCACAATGGCGATGGGCACGGCGGCAGCCGATGGTTTGGCGGCAGGCGAAGCAGCGGCGCGCGGGCTTTTCATCGGCCCTCAATCTGCCGCTGCAACATGTGGCGACGGGCAAATGTTTGACACAGCACGGCGCTGCTCATGGCGTGCCGGGCTGGGGAGCGGCGGACCATGGAAAATCTTCGGTGCCATGCGTCGCGCCGCTGATCCGCCCAGGGAGGCCGCGCGGTTCGGCCGCCAGCCTCGACAGCAGGGCGTTGGCGATGCCGAAATGGCCGCTCCAATCCGGCCGCGCCCAGTGTCTCAGCCGGCCAAGCTGGGCTGCCCGTGATGCGCTGTGGTCTGCAGCATAATCAAGGATGGTGCGGCGCCAGGCGGCGCCATCCAGCGGATGCAGATGCTCTGGCACGCCACCGCCCACTTCAACCAGGGCGGGAATGTCAGAGCAGATGGCTGGCACGCCCAGCGCCAACGCCTCAACCAGCGGCAGACCATAGCCTTCGGCGAAGCTGGGAAAGAGCAGCGCCCGCGCACCGTGCAGCATCGTGGCGATGACGCCGTCATCCACCCCGCCCCGCTCCTCCACCAGACCGCCATAGCCACCGCAGCGGTCGAGCATGCGAAAGACAATCTCGTTATCCCAGCCCCGCCGGCCGAGAATGACCAGGCGCGGCGCGCCGGGGCCAATCATCTCGGCCAGATCGCGCCATAGCGCCAGCAACATGTGGTGGTTCTTGCGCGGCTCCACGGTCCCTAGGGCCACGAAATAGGGCGTTTCGGGGTGGGGCGGGGGCTGCGCCGTCATGGCCCGAAGCGGCAGATCGAAGCCGAGAGGCGCCACCATGATGCGCGGCACCCGTAGATTTTGCGCCACAAGGTAATTGCTTAGCGCGGTACCGGTGGCGGCGCTGCTCACGATCACGGCATCGGCCATCGCGGCGGTGACCTGCATGCGGCGTCGATGCGCCTTGATCTGCCGGGGCTTGCTGTATTCCGGGTGGGTGATCGGGATCAGGTCGTGGATCGACGGCACGAAGCGCGCACCGGCATCGCGCAGCGCCTGGATTGGCGCCGGGTGCTCGAGCGATTTGTGCGACACCAGGATAAATATGCTGCCGGGGCGCTGGCGTATCCGCTCGATCAGCGCGGCGCAGCCAGCGCCGGTGGCAAGGCGGGCATAAAGCGCCACTGCCAAGCGGCGGGCCTGGGCATGGGCCGAGCCATGGGCCTGCCCCTCGGCCAGGCTGCCGGCCAAAGCGTCCAACAGGGCCAGGGCGATATGGCGCGGCACCATGGCCACGCCACCAAAGGGCGTGCCGGCGGCAAAGGTGCAATCAACATCGCCGGCCTGCCGCCAATGCCGGGCATAGGCGAATTCCACCCTGTCGAGCCCAGAGGGATATCCCCGCCATGCCGATGACAGGAGACGCGAAATGTCGAGTATCACATGCAAGATGGTTGCTGTCCCCGACGCCCAGAGCACCGCAACGCCGGGCCCGCCTCTGACCTAAATATGATGCTCAGATATGATAATGTCAATGAATATATTGCTTGGGACGAAATTTTGCGCCATTGACAAGGCCGCCCCGCGGTTCAGTTTGGCCCAAACTGAGGGGAACCCGTCATGGCCATCTGGAAGCGCCCACCCAGCATCGCGGAAATGCATGCTCGAAATACCCAAACCGTAAATGGATTGTTAGGCATAAGAATCCTTGAGGTGGGTGAAGATTTCGTTCGCGCCGAGATGCCGGTGGATGAACGGCATGTGCAGCCCTTCGGTATTCTGCATGGCGGCGTCTCGGTGGTGCTGGCCGAGACGGTGGGCTCCCTGGCCTCCGTGCTGTGCTGCGAGGAGGGGTTCGGTGCCGTCGGGCTGGAAATCAACGCCAATCACCTGCTTCCGGTGCCCAAGGGCGACACGGTCATAGCGGAGTGCCGGCCGGTGCGGATCGGCCGCAGCGTCCATGTCTGGAACATCGAATTGCGCCGCGGTGACGGCAAACTCTCCTGCGTGTCGCGCCTGACCACCAGCATCATCGAGCTGCGCGGCACAAAAACCTGACGCAACGCCACCGCCAGGGCTTGGGGCGCAGTGCCATCCGGCATAGAGTATTGGCCGGAAACACAGCGCCCGGCGGCACAACGCAGGAGCGAGACATGCATCCCTTCACCATCCCGCCGGAGATCTCGGCCCGGGTCGCGGCGCGCTGTGGCACGCCCCACCCCTTCGCCACGCTGGCCGGCCCGCGCACCGCCCTGGTGGTGGTGGACATGCAAAATGCCTTCATGGACCCGGCCGTGGGCCATGCCGTTTGCGCCATGGCCACCGCCATCGTGCCGGCAGTAAACCGCTTGGCCACAGCCACCCGGGCAGCAGGTGGCGGCGTCTTCTGGATTCAGACCGTGCATGACGAAGCAGACGACCGGGAATGGGCGGTGATGCAGGCCATGATGACCCCTGCCGCCCGCGCCAGGCGGGTGGCCGCGCTGACGCGCAACTCGGCCGGCTACGCGATTTGGCCGGGCATGGATGTGCGCCCCGAGGATGAGCGGGTGGAGAAGCACCGCTTTAGCGCCTTCATCCAGGGCAGCGGCGCGCTGGAGGCCAGGTTGCGGGCGCGCGGCTTCGACACGGTGCTGATCACCGGCACCGTCACCTCGGTGTGCTGCGAGAGCACGGCGCGCGACGCGATGATGCGCGATTTCCGCACCGTGATGGTCAGCGATGGCAATGCCGCCACCAGTGATTCCGAACACGAGGCGGCCCTGCTGGGCTTCCACGCCATGTTCGGCGATGTCTTGACGGTAACAGAATGCGAGGCGGGCTTTGCCGCCGGCGCAAAGGAGATGGCAGCGTGAGCAAACCCAAAGTTCTTTTCATCGGCACTGGCGGCACCATGAGTGCGCTGGGCATTGGCGGCCCCTTTGACATCATGGATTACGGCGCCAAGGGCCGCTTCATGGAGGCCGATGAGATCATCCGCCACTGGCCGCAGGTGCTGGAAAAGGCCGATGTCGTGCCAATCAAGTACCGCAATGTGGCCAGCACCGCGTTGGGGCCGGCGGAGTGGCTGGAAATACTGGCCCTGTGCCACTCCTCGCTCGCCGCTCACCCGGACGCTGCCGGCATTGTCATCGGCCATGGCACCGCCACGCTGGAGGAGACGGCCTATTTCCTCAGCCTGACCCATAAGCTGCCGGTCCCCATCGTGGTGGTGGGCGCACAGCGGCCCTCCTCTGGCCTGGCCACCGATGCACCGATGAACCTCGCCAATGGCATTCGCGTCGCGGCCGATCCCTTCGCCCGCGGCCTGGGCGCGCTGGTGGTACTCAATGACGAGATCAACGCCGCGCGTGAGGTGACCAAGACCAGCACTTCGCGCATTCAGACTTTTCGCTCGCCCGATTTCGGCGTGCTGGGCCATTGCGATGGCGACAAGATTGCCTGGTATCGCAAGCCGCTGCGCCGGATGGCGCCGAATACCGAATTCGACCTCAGCGGCATCGCCACCCTGCCCCGGGTGGATTGCATGCTCTCCTATGCCGGCGGTGATGGCGTGGCGGCGGCGGCCTATGCGGCGGCTGGCGCGAAGGGCATCGTCATTGGCGGCTTCGCGCCGGGCTTCATGAGCCCTGGTGAGGCCGATGCGCTGGGTGCGGTGGCCAAGCAGGGCGTGACGGTGGTGGTGGCGTCGCGCGCCGGCTCGGGCCGCGTCTTTGGCACCCAGCGCAAGCGCGAACTGGGCTTCATCGATGCCGATAACCTGACGGTGCAAAAGGCCCGCATCCTGCTGATGCTGGCGCTGACCCGCAGCGCGGACCCGGCCGAGATCGCCCGGATGTTTGCCGAGTACTGAGCCCGGTGCAGACTGGCCTCCAAACACGGAGGACCACCATGCAACGCCGCAGCATACTCACCTCTCTCCTCGCCCCATTGGCCATGCCAGCGGTGGCGAGGGCGCAGGGTTTCGACCATAACATCCGCATCGTGGTGCCCTTCGCCCCAGGCGGCACCAGCGATATCCTGGCCCGCATCCTTGCCCCCTCGCTCTCCCGCCAATTGGGGCAGCAGGTGGTGGTGGAGAACCGCTCGGGCGCCGCGGGCATGCTCGGCGCCGATCTGGTGGCCAAGGGCACGCCCGATGGCCATACCCTGCTGCTGATCGATACAAGCGCGCTGGTCACCGCCCCCAGCCTCTATGCCCGGCTGCCCTTTGACCCGCTGAACGACCTGGCGGCGGTGAATCTGCTGATTTTCGCGCCCTATATCCTGGCGGTGAACCCGGCGCTGCCGGCGGCCAATGCGGCCGAGCTGGTGGCTTTGGCCCGCGCCCGCCCGGCGGCGGTGAATTTCGCCCATGCCGGCGTCGGCGCCGCCACCCATCTGGGCGGGCTGCTGCTGGCGCAGCATTGGGGAGCGGACCTGACCCTTGTGCCCTATCGCGGCGGCGCCGCCTCGGTGGCTGCCGTGGCGGGGGGCGAGGCCCAGCTGGTGATCAATGGCGCCACCGCAACCGCCCCCTTCGTGCGCGACGGGCGGCTGCGCGGCATCGCGGTCACCGGCCCGCACAGGCTTGGCCAGGGGCTGGAGAACCTGCCCACCTTCGCCGAACTCGGCTGGCCGGGCCCGGATGCCGGCACCTTCCAGGGTGTGCTGGTGGCCGGCCGCACGCCGCCCGCACTGGTCGCCAGGCTGGACGAGGCATTCCGCACCGCTCTGGCCGAGCCTGACAATGCCCGCCGCATGGGCGATCTCGGCGCTGAAATTCGCAGCATGGGCCCCGCCCCCTTCCGCGCCTGGCTGGCCGCCGAGACCGAGAATTGGGGCCGCGTGGTGCGGGCCAATCAAATCAGGCTGGATTGACCATTATGCATCGCGCGCTGCTCGTCCTCTTGCTGCTGGCCGGCTGCGCCCAGCCCGACACGCTTTCCGCCGCCGAGACCGGGAGCACTGTCCAGCCGCGCTGGCATGCCGTGCTGGTGGCTGGCGATGCCAGCCTGGAGGTCTGGGACCGCGCGGTGGAGCGCATGGCGAGCGGGCTGCAGGGCACGGGCCGGCTGGCCAGCCTGCGCCGCTTCTCCGCCCGGCGCGAAAACCTGGCAGCGGGGGCCGAGCCCGCGATCCGCAAGCCGGTGCTGGCCGCCATCGCCGGCCTCAGGCCGGCCCCGGGCGAGGCCTGTCTGGTCTTCCTCACCATGCATGGCGCGCCGGGCCGGGGACTGGCCTTCGCGGCCGAGCCGGGCTTTCTCACCCCCGCGCAACTCGATGCCGCGCTCAGCCAGGGCTGCGGCCAGGCGCCGAGCTTTGTTATCGCTTCCGGCTGCTTCACCGGTGGCTTCGCGGCGCAGCCCATGGCGCGGCCCAACCGGGTGGTGCTGACGGCCGCCCGGGCGGACCGCTCCTCCTTCGGCTGCGCGCCGGAATTCACGTTGACGGTGTTTGACCGCTGCCTGCTGGACAGCCTGGATACAGCACCACCCACGCCCGCCGCCTTGGCCAAGGCCAGCGCCGATTGCGTGGCGCAGGAGGAGCGGCGGCAGAACATGACCCCGCCCTCCGAGCCGCAAACGGCGATCGGCGCGGTAGTGGGTGGGCTGGTGCCCGCGCTTAGTCGACGATGAACAACGTGGCGCCGCCCGCAGTGCGGGAACGATGCGGCGCGTCGCCAAAATCGGAAACGTGATAGCTGGTACCCGCCTTCATCACGAATTCGCGGCCATCCTTCAGTTCAGAGATCATTTCGCCGGCCAGCACCAGCAGAACATGACCCCGGTCGCACCAATGATCGGCCAAATAGCCCGGCGAATATTCTACCATCCGGATCCGGGCATCGCCCATCATCACGCTGCGCCACAGGGCGTGGCCGGTTTCGCCCTCATGCCGGGTGGTGGGTACGCCGGCCCAGTCGGTGATGGTGAAGGGGTGTTCGGGGAGTTTCATGCGCCCACCTGTTGCAGCCAATCGGCCAGGTTGTAGAAATTGCTGACGCGGGCGATGCGGCCCGCACGCAGTTCGAAAAACGCGCCGGCGGGCAGGGTATAGCGCTGGCCACGGGCGGGCGGCAGGCCATCATCGCTGGCTTGATAGGTGCCATGGACGATGAATTCCGCTGCCCCGCGCTCGCCCGCGGCCATCACCACGATATCGGTCAGCCTCTCCTCATAGCAGCGCTCCATGCGGGCGAGGAAGGCGCGAAAGGCCGCCACACCAACTTCCCGCCCGCCCTGGTTGATGTCATGCACGACATCATCGGCCAGCAGGGCGAGCATGCCGTTCCAATCACCGCGATTAAAGGCGAGGTAATATTCTTCGATCAGTTCCCTAGCGTCCATCGAGCGGTTATGTTGCGCTCCCGTTCACATTGCCAGAGCCTGATGCCCGAAAATCTTTCCTTTCAGGACATGATCCTGACCCTGCATCGCTACTGGTCGGCGCAGGGTTGCCTTATTCTCCAGCCCTATGACATGGAAATGGGCGCGGGCACCTTCCACCCGGCCACCACGCTGCGCGCGCTGGGTTCGGCCCCCTGGAAGGCGGCCTATGTCCAACCCTCGCGCAGGCCCAGCGATGGGCGCTATGGCGAGAACCCGAACCGGTTGCAGCATTATTACCAATACCAGGTCATCATGAAGCCCAGCCCGCGTGACCCGCAGGCGCTGCTGCTGGGCAGCTATCGGGCGCTGGGGCTGGACCCCGCCCTGCATGACATCCGCTTCGTTGAGGATGACTGGGAAAGCCCGACTTTGGGCGCCTGGGGCCTGGGCTGGGAGGTGTGGTGCGATGGAATGGAGGTGACGCAATTCACCTATTTCCAGCAGGTCGGCGGCATCGCCTGCGAGGTGCCATCCTGCGAATTGACCTACGGTCTGGAACGCTTGGCGATGTATATCCAGGGCGTGGAGAATGTTTATGACCTGCGCTTCAACGATGACGGCGTGAGCTATGGCGATGTGTTTCTCCGCGCCGAGCGGGAATACAGCGCACATAATTTTGAATTCGCCGATATCGCCCTGCTGAAGCGGCAATTCGAGGAGGCAGAGCAGGAATGCGCCGCCCTGGTGGGCAAGGGCCTAGCCCTGCCGGCCTATGACCACTGCATTAAGGCCAGCCACCGCTTCAACCTGCTCGATGCCCGCGGCGCGATCTCGGTCACCGAGCGGGCGGCCTATATCGGGAGGGTGCGCACACTCGCGAAAGCCTGCTGCGAATCCTGGCTTGCGCCGGCGGCCTAGGGTAGAAGGGACGCGGAGATTTCTACCATGGGCCAGTTGAACATCAAGGATGCGGCGATCATCGCCAAGCTTCGCCACCTGGCTGAGCGTCGCAGCACCAGCGTCACCGATGTGCTGCGCCAGATGGTGGAGCGCGAGGTGGCGAATGACGAGGCGCGCATCGCCGCGAAACTGGCCGCCATCCGGGAAATCACCCGCGGCTCGGCTGCGCTTTTCCCGCCCGGTTCCACCAGCGACCATTCCGATCTCTACGACGAGAACGGCCTGCCCAAGTGATCCTCGATACCTCGGCAATCATGGCGATGTTGCAGGAGGAGCCCGAGGCGCCTGCCATGGAGGAAGCCCTGGCGGCGGCCAGCGCGATCGCCATCGCAGCGCCCGGCCTAGTCGAGGCTTATATGGTCTGCGAGGGCCGCGCTGGCGAAAAAGGCGCGCGGCAACTGGACGCGTTGCTGGAACGCCTTGGCCCCGAGATCGTTCCCTTCACCGCCGAACACGCCGCCCTGGCCCGCGAGGGCTGGCGCCGCTATGGCAAGGGCCGTCACCCTGCTGGTCTCAACATGGGCGATTGCTTCGCCTATGCCCTGGCCAAAGCCCGCCACCAACCCTTGTTGTTCAAGGGCGATGACTTCGCCCACACCGATGTGAAAGCCGCCATATAGTGCCCGAATTGCTGTTGGAATTGCTGACCGAGGAAATCCCCGCGCGGATGCAGGCACGGGCGGCCGAGGATCTTTGTCGGTTGGTGGGCGCGGCCCTGGCGCCGATCGCTGTCGGCGCGCCGCGCGGGTTTTCCGGGCCGCGGCGGATCGGGCTGGTGATGGACGTCCAGGCCCGGGCCGAGACGGCGGCCAAGGAAGAACGCGGGCCGCGCATCGCCGCTCCCGAAGCCGCGCTGGCGGGCTTTCTGAAAAAACACGGCGTGGGGCGGGAGGCACTGACCCAGGCCGGCGATTTTTGGGTGCTGGTGAAGCCGGGTTCTAGCATCGAGGCGGGGGCGCTGGTTGCCCAGGCGCTGCCGGATGTGCTGTGGAGCTTTCCCTGGCCGAAAAGCATGCGCTGGGGCGTCTCCGCCTTGACCTGGGTGCGGCCGTTGCAGCGGATTCTTTGCCTGCTAGATGGTGCTGTGGTGCCATTCGTGCTGGCACGTGCCGAGGATGCCGCCCATGGCCTGGCCAGCGGCGATGTGACCGAGGGCCACCGCGTACATGCGCCCGGCACCTTCGCAGTGCGCGGCCATGCGGATTATCTGGCGCGACTGCGCGAGCATTTCGTGCTGGTGGACACAGCCGAGCGGCTGGGCGTGATCCGCGACGGCGTGGTCGCGCTGGCCGCGGCTGAGGGGCTGGAAGTGGTGCCCGATGAGGGGCTGCTCGCCGAGGTGGCGGGGCTGGTGGAATGGCCGGTTCCGCTGCTGGGCAGCATTGATGCGGTTTTCATGGATTTGCCGGCCGAGGTGATGCGCACCTCGATGCGGGTGAACCAGCGCTATTTCGCCCTGCGCTTTCCGGATGGGCGGCCAGCACCGCGATTTGCGATGGTGGCGAATATTGAGGCCAGTGATGGCGGCGCGGCGCTGGTGGCGGGGAATGAGCGGGTGCTGCGGGCGCGGCTCTCCGATGCGCGGTTCTTCTGGGACCAGGATTTGAAGACGCCGCTGGAGGATTTGCTGCCCAAGCTGGAAGGGGTGGTGTTTCACGCCAAGCTGGGGACGCAGGGGCATAGGGTGCGGCGGCTGGAGAGGTTGGCTGCGCTGATTGCGCCGATGGTCGGGGCGGATCCTGCGCTCGCTGCGCGCGCGGCACGGCTGGCCAAGGCTGATCTGGCGAGTGGGATGGTGGGCGAATTCCCCGAATTGCAGGGGGTGATGGGCGGGTATTATGCCCGGGCCGGCGGCGAGAATACCGCCGTGGCGGATGCGGTGGCGCAGCATTATCGGCCGCTGGGGCCGACCGATGCTGTGCCGGAAGCGCCTGTGGCGATGGCCGTGGCTTTGGCCGACAAAATTGATCAATTGGCTGGCTTTTTCGATATCGGGGAAAAGCCCACCGGCAGCGGCGATCCCTACGCGCTGCGTCGGGCCAGCCTGGGCGTGATCCGTATGATCAGAGAGGCGAAGATCACACTCCGGCTGGGTTCGACGTTCATTGACGCGCTGGGCGACATCTCCGGCGGCGTACGAGAGTCACAGCTGCTGATCGCACTCGACAGGAACGTGGAGGCAGCAGAGCAATTCGTGGCAGCCACCGGCAACGAGAGCCTGGAAGCATGGACCTTCAAAGCCTGGGCATCGACAGCCGAGCAATTAGCGGCAGCCTCCGGCAATGAGCGCCCGGGGAGTACCGCCGCCACTTCATCGCCAGCGCCATCGGCAGTTGCCCAGGCCATCCTCGACTTCATCCTGGACCGCCTGCGCATACAACTCCGCAGCGAAGGCGCCCGCGCAGACGTCATAACCGCCGCCATCGGCACAGATGACGACATCCTGCGCATCCTGGCTCGCGGCGAAGCGCTGCGCGCCCTCGTCGAAACCGAAACAGGCCAGGCGCTCCTAGCCGCCTATAAACGCGCCCAAAACATCCTGCGCATTGAGGACAAAAAAGATGGCCCACACACCGGCTCCATCGACCTCGGCCTCTTGACCCTGCCGCAGGAAATCGCCCTCGAATCCGCGTTGACCAGCATCGAACCGCAGGTGGCGGAACAACTCGCGGCAGAAAATTTCGCCGGCGCCACCCATGCCCTCGCCACCTTACGCGCGCCGCTCGACGCTTTCTTTACCGACATCATGGTCAATGACCCTGACCCAGCCTTGAGAAAAAATCGCCTGCGCCTGCTCTCCCGCCTGAAATCCGCCATGGAGTCCGTGGCAGATCTCTCCAAGATTGAAGCCTGAAGGACGAACAGCATGACGCAATGGGTGTACAGCTTCGGCGCAGGCCGCAATGAAGGCCGCGCGGACATGCGCAACCTCCTCGGTGGCAAGGGCGCCAATCTGGCCGAAATGGCCAGCATCGGCCTGCCCGTGCCCCCCGGTTTCACCATCACCACCGAGGTCTGCACCGCCTATTACAAGAATAAT
>Ga0114967_10003286_pt1 | contig 13312 bp, 15 predicted proteins | sample M_130628_MF_Meta_FD_92639 | JGI IMG/M metagenome (GOLD analysis project Ga0114967, IMG submission 92639) | Freshwater microbial communities from Lake Montjoie, Canada to study carbon cycling - M_130628_MF_MetaG | ecosystem: Environmental > Aquatic > Freshwater > Lake | place: Lake Montjoie... | reverse complement strand
CTGATGCCTATCGTAGAGGCGGCGGGTGGGGTGGTGACCGACTGGCGCGGAGCCCCGGTACGGGGCGGCGGCCGTGTAATCGCCGCTGCGAGTCCAACGCTCCACGCACAGGCGCTGGCCTTGCTCAACGCCGGCCTCGATGACTGAAACGCTTCGCGACGCGACGCGAATCACCGTCTGCGTGGGGCGTTTGCAGCCCCTGCAGCACCGTCACCTGGAACTTCTCAATACCGCGCTGGCGGCCGCCGACTGCGTCATGCTCATCCTGGGCGGGGCCGCACAGTCTCCCGACACCCTTAATCCCTGGTCGACCGCCGACCGCCTCCACATGCTGGGTTTGGCCGGCCTTAATTCGCGCGTCATTGCGCTGCCGCTCGCCGACTGCTGGTATGACGACGCACGTTGGGCCGCCGCGGTGTGCGGTCTGGTGGCGGCGGAATGCCTTGCCCGGGGGCTTAATCTCGCGACGGCACACTGCTCGCTGCTGGGGCTGGAGCGCGCGGAGGCCGCCGATTACGCGCCCTTGTTTCCCGACTGGACGGTCCTCCCTGCGCCGACCTCGCCCCGCTTTGAATCCGAACTGAGCGAACGTTTGCTGGAAGCGAGCCCTGACGCGGTGACGGCCCTGTTGCAGGCCTGCGTGCCAGCGGCCGTGCACGCGTTCATTCGTGAGGGTTTGGATCAGTCCGCTGGGGAGGAACTGCGGGCCGAGCAGGCGTATATCGCGAACTATCGACGTGCCTGGCAGAGCGCACCGTTCCCGCCGGTGTTTGTCACCGTCGATACCCTGGCCCTCTGGCGCGAGCAGATTCTGCTGGTGGAGCGCGGGCGGCGACCCGGGCTTGGTCTTCTGGCGTTACCCGGCGGCTTTCTAGACCCCGGTGAGTCGCTGCTGGCCGCTGCGCGGCGCGAGTTGGCCGAGGAGACCGGTCTCGATCTCAACGCCGCCCTGCAACCCACTGCCGTGCGGGTCTTTGACCATCCCCTGCGGTCGCGGCGAGGACGCACCATCACCCACGTGTTTGCCTTTGATCTCAGCGCATGGCCGGCGCCACCGCAGGTGGCGGGCGGTGACGATGCGCGCGATGCGCGGTGGTTTCCGCTGGCTACGCTCAAGCCCGAGCGCTTTTTTGAAGATCACTATGCCATCTTGCAGGTGATGCGAGGCTTGGACTGAATGCGCAGGATTGGGTTAATGACGGGGCAAACGCCTGACCGGCTGGGACCATTGCTGCTCCTCCTTGTGCTGGTGTGCAGTCCGGGCGCGCGCGCCGAGGCGCCGAGCTATCGGGAGATTGTGCTGAGCCTCGCCAATGCGCCGCTGGAGCAGCGTCGCCTGTTTGCGTCGTTGGCGCTGGATGCGCTGATTCGGCGGCACGAGCAGGAAGCCCAGCGCGCCGCCCGCGGCAAAGCCGGCTGGCAACGCGGCATGCGTTCGTACATCAGCAAGCTGCAGGCGGTGATGGGGCGAGTCTCAAGCGCCGAGTCGGTGGTGCTGGTGGCGGAAGGCAAGGGCGAGGTCCGGATGATTGTCGACCACGGACAGATCATGCTGGCAGCGCCGAATTTGGCCGGGCAGGGCGCTTTTGAGCGCGAGGTGTCCGGCGTCTGGTGTGCACAAACGACCTGTGAGTCGGCGCCCACGTCGACGGCGGAAGCCGCGCTGGCCGAGACCAAGTCCACGGCGTTGCCCGAGGCCTCTCCGGTGCAGACCTTCTCGACCACCGAGGTGCGTCCCGGCGAGCCCGCCGTGCTGGCCGCGCCGCCGCTCGGCGCCGTGCCTTCTCAAGCGCCTGCCGGCGCTGGGGCGCCCCCTATCACGGCTGATGCGCTGGACGCCACTTCAGTGCCTCAGCCGCCTGTACTGCCTGCGCCCGGATTACCTTCGTCGCTGGCCGCTCTGCCTGTCGGCGGGGCAGATCTGGTGTTACGCGAGGACCGCGTGATTGAAGCTCCGGAGCCGCCGCCTCGCCCTCGCGAAACGCTAAAACTGACGCCGGCGCCGATCAGTCCGTCGCCTGAACCTGCGCCCGCCGCGGCCTGGTCGTTCAGCGATCGCGCGCCGCCGCTCTATACCGCGGGGGATGGGCTGCAGTGCGCGTTCGAGGACTCGCGGCATCTCAAAATCAAACAGGCGTCCTGCGCGGCGGTGATGAAAGAACTTCGCCAACTGGCGGGCGCCCTGCAGCAGCAGTTGGCCAGAGGAGGCGCGATGGACTGGGCGCGTTTTGCGCTGGTGCCCGAGGGGCTGGACGCTCCCGTGCGGGTTGCCGGTACGCCGGGGCCCGCGCTGAGCCTGCGTTTGCCCTATCTCCGGGCCGCGCCTCTGGTGCTTGCTGGGGCCGTGCCTTGGCTGCAGGGGCGTTTGAGCCGCACGCCGGTGGCCTATCGGATCGTGGCCCCGGAAGCTCTCAGTTATCTCATGCCAGAGGTCGCCGCCGCTGGGCAGTAGGCCGCTTGTGCCCTGTACGCGAGGCTAGTGGTATTAATTAAATGTCTGTCGCTGCAGGAAGGGTTCACGCTCTTCGATCGCCACCTCCAGTGCTTCTCGCACCTCCAGCAGATCGTGCGGTTCCAGTTCGAGATAAATCGCGCTGGTTTGGGCGGTGTGTTTCCCGGCGACGGTCTGCTCGCCATAGAGCTGGTCCACTAAATCTTCGGCCACATGCCCAATGGCGATGAGGGTGGGAGACAAGCCCTGCATGTCTTCTCTCGCAGAAATGAGCGCCTCGCTGTCGTGGTGGGCGCGGGTGGCGGCAATGAGTTCCCGCGGCATCCCCCAGTTCCGTCCAAGCAAGGCGCCGACCAGCGCGTGGCTGCAGCCATGCCGACGATTCTCCATCACCACACGGTCAAGGCCCGCTTCGTCGGCTTCGGCGAGTGTCGTCAGATAGTCGGGAAAGCGTCGGAGCATCAGCGGCATCGCCGCATCGTGAAATAGCGCATAGGTATAGGCCGCGTCCGGCGAGGTGCCGCGCAGGCTTTTGGCCAGCAGGCCGGCACCGAGCGCCGAGTGGCCGGCGCGACGCCAGAAATCCTCCAGCCACTTCTGGGGCAGTCCTTGGCTGAGATGGCTTTTGAGCGCCACCGAAATGGCGATGCAGACGATATTGCGGGTGCCGAGATGGGTCACGGCCTGTGGCACGCTGTCCAGCCGGCGTGCGGGGCGGTACAGCGGCGAGTTGGCGAGTTTGATCGCCGCCGCCGACATCCCGACATCGGCCGCGATCAGCTGAGATAAGACCGACAGGTCCGGCAAATCTTTTTGCGCCTCGACCATAACGGCCGCGAGTTGTTCGGGACAGGCTGGGATATCGATGCTGCCAATAAGCTTGGTGAGTTCTTGATTCGAAGCTTCGGGATTCGTCATGTCATCCTCAAGATGAATTACCTTAGGGGGCTTGGATGAAGAGCAGGGCGCAGCGCCGCGCGTTCCTGTAGCGGCGCCACGGTCGAAATCTATTGCGCTAAAGTCAGGGCGAGAAAGCCATTCGGAAGGACCGGCCACGGACCCCTTCCAGACCCCGTTCGCGGGCGCACTTGGTGAGGAACCCCAGCATGCGAATGACAAACAAACGAATCGTTATCACCGGTGCCAGCAGCGGCATCGGGCGGGCGATGGCGCTGGCCTGCGTGCGCGAAGGCGCGGCAGTGGTGCTCAACTACCGGCGCTCCGCGCAGGCCACCGAGGCGCTGGTGGCCGAGATTGTGGCCGGCGGCGGACGGGCCTACGCGCTCGGCGCCGATGTTGCCGACCCGCGTGAGGTGGAGGTTCTGGTCGCGCAGGCCAGCGCGCGCCTTGGCGGGTTGGATGGCTGGTGCAACGTGGCCGGCGCCGACATTCTCACCGGCGCTGGCGCGCAGCTGTCTGACCTCGAGAAACTCGCCCGCCTCATTGATACCGATCTGCGCGGCACGATGCTGTGTGCGTGGGCGGCCGCGCCCCTGCTGCGCGAGCATCGCGGCTGCGTGCTCAATACCTCGTGGGATTTGGCGCTGCGGGGGATGGGCGGGCGTAACCCTGAAATGTTCGCCGCCGTGAAGGCTGGCGTGACCGGCTTTACCCGCGCCCTGTCGCGCTCGCTCGCGCCCGAGGTGCGGGTGAACGAAATCGCGCCGGGCTGGATTGCCACTGCCTTTGCCGAAGAGGCGATGGACCCCGTCTATCGCGCGAACGTCGAGGCCGCCACGCCGTTGGGGCGTTTTGGTCAGGTGGACGATGTGGCGCAGGCGGCCGTGTTCCTGTTGTCGGACGAAGCCGCGTTCATTACCGGACAGACGCTGAAGGTGAACGGCGGCCTGTCGAGTTAAGGCTTAGTCGTCGGCGAAGTCCCGGGCCAGCCGCAGGCCGGCAAATTGCCAGCGCTGATGCGGATAAAAGAAATTACGGTAGCTCACCCGCGTGTGGCCCGGCGGCGTCGCGCAGCATCCGCCGCGCAGCACCAGCTGGTTTGCCATGAACTTGCCGTTGTATTCGGCGACCACGCCGGACAAGGGCCGAAAGCCGGGGTAGGGCGAGTAGGCACTGCTGGTCCACTGCCAGACTTCGTCAAACAGCTGCTGGAGCCCCGCAATTGCGGGATTCGCCGGGCGTGGATGGCGCGCGGCCAGCGGGGCGTTATCCACCGGCGCGGCGGACTGCCGTGCGGCGTGTTCCCATTCAAATTCGGTCGGCAGACGGGCGCCCGCCCAGCGCGCATAGGCGTCTGCCTCATAGAAACTCAGGTGGCACACCGGCGCATTGGGCGGCAGGGGGCACCAACCACCGAGCGTGAACGCTTCCTGTCCTCGTGCATCGCGCCAATAGGCGGGATAGGTCCATTGCTCGCGCTGCACGGTAGACCAGCCGTCGGCCAGCCAATGCGCGGGATTGTGATAGCCGCCGTCGCTGACAAAAGCCAGAAACTCCCGGTTAGTCACCAGCCGATTGGCGAGCGAGAAAGGCGCCAGATAGTGCTGATGCTGCGGACGCTCGTTGTCGAAAGCGAACGTCGGCGCTGAAGTGCCCGCCTCGACCACGCCGCCGGCGTATGCCAGCCAATGCAGCGGGGTTTCGATGTCGGTGATGGGCGGCAAGTCGCGATAGACCGGCCCCAGCGGGTTGCACGCAAACAGGTGCTTGAGGTCCATCAGCAGCAGTTCCTGATGCTGCTGTTCGTGATGCAGCCCCAGTTCGATCAGGCCGAGCACGCTCGCGGGGAGTGCATGGCTGAGCGCCTGCAGGATCTGGGCATCAATCGCCGCCCGGTAGTGCATGACTTCGGCGAGCGAGGGCCGCGTGATGAGACCGCGCTGCGGACGGGCGAATTGCGGTCCCACGCCCTGATAGTAGGAATTGAACAGCACCCTGAAGCCGTTGAAAGGCGATTGATACGTCGGGTCCAGCGTTTCCAGCACGACGGTCTCGAAAAACCAGGTGGTGTGTGCCAGATGCCATTTGGCAGGACTGGCGTCGGGCATCGACTGCGCGCCAGCGTCTTCGGCGGAGAGCGGGGCGATCAGATCTTCGCTGTCGCGACGGACGGCCTGAAACCGCGCGGCCAGCAGGGCGTTCGTCATGCTTCGAGGCGCCGGATGCCGCTGGCGTCTACCGCGTAGCGACTTTCGCCGGTCACCGCGCAGTCGGCACTGTAGCGGCGTTCAACGAACAGCGTTTGACCATCGGGACGGCGTAGCACCACGGTTGAACACCGTGTGCCATAGCTGCTGCCGTCGATAAAAATGGGCGCTAGGAGTCGCTCGCGCTCGAGGCCGACACCGGTGTCGGGCAGCATCGCGTCGGCCGGTTGTTCGCGATCGCGCAGCACCTCAAGCAGGGCGGCGGCGAGCGCTTCGCCGTTCAGATGGCGCACACGCTGGTAGGCGTTTTTGAGGCGCGTAAGTTTGGGCCATTCGTCGTCAAGGGCGCCGTTAGACAGCCCGTAGAGGCCGCCGGGTAGCGCGGTGGGGCGGGCGTCACGGTTAGACCAGTTACCGAGCCCCTGATGGTCGGCCACGATGAGGTTCACGCCGGCGTAATCCCGTGCTTTTGGATTGAGGCTGCGTGCGTAATCGAGCGGTCCCAAGTGTTGCTGTTGGAGGAAGTCCCGCACCAGAAACCCGCGGGAGCGATTGCCGGCGCCGGGGTGGGCGCTCCGCACATTGGTGACGGCCGCGAAGCGACCTTTCTCATCAACGCCCAGCCAGGTGCCGCCGGCTTCCAGATCGCGACCGGCCAGCACCTGCGGGTGCTCCGCCCAAACCTCAGCCGGCGCGGCGGGGCGGCTGTGAAATTCGTCGCGGTTGGCCGCGACGACCAGGTCATATTCGGCGTGTTCGCCAAACGCGACGATTAACACGCACATGAGGGTCGGCGTCCGGGTTCGATCAGTAATGCAGGAGTGAATGCACGCGGCAGTCGCCGAGTGCGGCGCGGCCGTTCAGGAAATCGAGCTCGATGACGAACGCGCAGCCCAGCACCGTGGCGCCGGTCAGCCGCACCAGCGCCAGGCTGGCCGCAGCGGTGCCACCGGTGGCCATGAGGTCGTCCACCAGCAGCACTCGATCGCTCGCGTCCAGCGCGTCCTGATGAATTTCCAGTGCGGCGGAGCCGTATTCGAGGTCGTAGGCCACGCTGTGCGTGGCCGCCGGCAGTTTGCCCGGCTTGCGCAAAGGCACAAACCCTACGCCCAGCGCGGCCGCCACCAGCGTGCCGAAAATAAAGCCGCGTGCCTCCATGCCGGCAACGGCGGTGACGCCGGCGTCGCGAAACGGTAGGGAGAGGGCGTCGATCGCGACCTTCAGGGCGACGGGATCGCGCAGCAGGGGCGTCAGGTCTTTAAACAAAATACCGGGCTTGGGGAAGTCGGGAATGTCGCGAATGCGGGAAGTGATGATGTCCATGACAAGCTCTTTCAATTCAGGGATGGGCGGGAGTGGCTTAGCAGCAAGCCCCGATGGGCGCGCCATTGGCACTCTCGGCGTCGAATGGCAGGAGAGTACCGCAACCTTCAAAGATGCCGTAGTGCGTGCTCCAGTCGCCATGGAAATCGAAGTGTGGCTTGAGCCGGGTCTCGTGCAGCATCCGCCAGGTGTTGCCACACACGAGATGCATCTTGCCGCGCGTGAAAACGTGATGCTTGTCGAGCATAAAGCTTGCGGCTGCGTCTTCCACCGTGCCGCGATAGACCACGGCCTGACCGTAATCTTCACAGGCGGGTTCCAACGCCGGCAGTTTGAACAGGCGCCAGGTGGCTGAGTAAAAGCGGATGGGTGCGACTTTCTCCGCGATTGTTTCTTCGGTCACCGCCACCGGTCGGTCTTCGACGAGTCGTGGGTCCAGGAAACCGGCGCTGCGGGCGAGGGTGATGAAGTCGTTCCAGTACAGCGCACCGCCCAGGCATTCGCCGTAGAGCACCGGCTCGGCGGCCAGCGATGCGGGCACGCGGCGGTCGGCGTAGATGTCTGCGAAATAGAATTCCCCACCGGGTTTCAGCAGGCGCCAGGCATTGCGCAATACCGCGCCTTTATCGAGCGCCAGATTGATCACGCAGTTAGAGATGATGAGGTCGAAGGACTCGTCTGCCAGCGGCAGCGCTTCCAGCGTCTCCAGATAGCCGTGATGGAAAGCCACGTTGGACTGCGGATATCCAAACCGCTCCCGGTGCCAGTCAAGGTGACGGCGGGCAACGTCCAATTGGGCTTCCGTCATGTCCACGCCGACGACCGCGCCATCGGCGCCCACCAGTTGGGCCAGTGCGTAGCAGTCACGGCCACTGCCAGAGCCCAAATCCAGCACGCGCAGTCCCTTGATGGCGGGCGGACAGACCAGCCCGCAACCGTAATACCGCGCCAGCACTTCATCGTGCACGTTGGCCAGCGCGCGGCGATAGCGCGCCGGGAGTGGGGTGTCGGTGGTGCAGGCCGAGGTGCGCAGGTCTTCGGTGCGCTGAATAACTTCACCGTAGTAATGCTGAACAGATTCGTGCGTCACGGGGCGGCCTCGGATCAGGAGGGTTGGGAAACGACGATTTCCTGACCCGGCTGGAGTTCCTGTTTCCGCTTGAGGCGGTTCCAGGTCAAAAGCTGGTCAACGGAGACCTTGAACTGTCGCGAAATGGTCCACAGCGAATCGCCCTGTCGGACTTTGTACCGTTTGGGCGCTGCCGCCACCTGACGCTGCGCTTTGCCGACCTTGCTTTTGGGCGCAGGCCCCTCGGTGAGCACAATGCGTTGGCCAGGCTTTAGCTTGCTGTTGGCCTTGAGACCGTTCAGCGCTGCGAGTGTGTCGACGTTGAGTTGGTGTTTGCGGGCGATAGTCCACAGCGAATCCCCGCGTTTGACCGCATAGGCGGGGCCGGTAGCCACCACGACGGGCCGGGGCTTCGCGTCCGGCGCCAGGCTGGGAATCGGGCTTGCGGGCAGGGTTGCGGCCAGTTGTTGGGCGGCCTCAAGACTGGAGAGCGGCACTAGCACGCGCGGATTCGGCGCAGGCCCGGTATGACCGCGTCGCCAGCCCGCGTTCAATAATCTGAAATCGTTCGCGGGCAGATTGAGCTGCTGGGCAAACTGGCGGAGATCGGTGGGGCGTTTGAGTTCGACGGCCGCAAAATGCGCCGCTGAGGCCTGTTCCGGAAGCGTCACGCCATAGCGCTCCGGATTGCGCACGACTTCGGCCAGTGCCAGCAGGCGGGCGACCATCGACCGTGTTTCGGCGCTGATCTCCAGCGACCAGACATCCACCTTGCGGTTGTTTCGGCGCTGCTTGGCAACTGCGCGCTCGATGGTGCCCCAGCCGGCGTTATACGCCGCTACCGCCAGCAACCAGTCGCCGCCGAAGCGTTGCTGGAGGGTTTGCAGATATCGCAAGGCGGCATCGGTGGACTGCACGACGTCGAGCCGGCCGTCGTACCAGGCATTGAGTTCCAGACCGAGTTTGTTGCTGGTCCCACTCATGAACTGCCACAAGCCGGCAGCACCGTAAGGCGATTTCACGCTGGGGTCGTAGCCGCTTTCGATAATAGGCAGGAGCGCGAGTTCGCCGGGTAGGTCGCGCTTTTCGAGTTCGCTCGTCACGTGATAGACGAACGGTCGGGCGTTGCCCGCCACGCGGGCGAGGTATTTGGGGTTTTCCCGCAGCCATCGCAATTCCCGCGCTACTTCGGGGCGCTCGCTAGCCGTCAGACTGAACTGCGTGCGAAGCGAGACCCACACGTCGTCGGAGTCAGCATCGACTACCGCTGTCGGGTTGTGGGGTTTTGCCATCGGTGTCGGGGCGTCGCCAGCGGGCCCGTCGATCGATCGGGTCTCGACCGGAGCCGGGACCCTTTGCGCCTGTTCGCTGCCCTTGAGTAACCCTTCGCTACAGGCACTTAGCATCAGGGCGCAAAAAGCCATCGCGGCGGGTCGCGAGTATCGAGAATAACCTTGCATGGCCGTATGCTAGGCACCGCGCTTTTGGCGCGTCAACCCAAAGGTCTGCCTTCAGGCTGTTTCGGTTGCCGCCTAAGCCCCGATTTTTGAACCCTCAGGAGCTTGTTTGGACAGGCGAAAAATCAATGAATGAGCCGCGTTCAACGCCTCCTGCGGGGACGGTTGTTCGCTGCGATTCGCTCGACGACTGGTTTGCCAGTGAGGCCGGCGCGGCGATTGCCAGCCAGGAGGCCGCGGTAGCCGCCGAACTTTTGCCGGACCTGTTTGGCTACCACCTGCTGCAATTAGGTCGGCCGTATGGGGCGCGGTTGTTGGTCGCGAGCCGCATCGGGCATCAGGTCATTTGCGATGACAAACTGAATCACCCTTCCGTACAACTTGCCGCCCGCGCGGATGCCTTGCCCTTGCAGCCGGCCTCGGTGGATGTGGTGGTGCTGCCGCATGGGCTTGAGTTCGAATCCGACCCCCACGGTGTGCTGCGCGAAATTGAGCGTGTGCTGATACCCGAAGGCTACTTGCTGACCTTTAGCTTTAATCCGTGGAGTCTTTACGGCCTGTGGCGCGTCGCGACTGGCTGGCGCGGAGACTTTCCCTGGCGGGGTCGTTTCATTCCTTTTGGCCGCTTGCAGGAATGGCTGGCGGTGCTGGGGTTTGAGACCGTACGCAGTGCCGGGCTATCGTTTCGGCCGCCGCTGCAACGATCAGCGACTGCGCAGCGGTTTGAGTGGGTGGAACGTCTCGGACGGCACTTTCTGCCGTTTTTAGGAAATGTGTATTGGCTGCTGGCGCGCAAGCGGGTGCCTGCGGCGAGACCGATTAGGGCATTGCGAGCGCGACGGCCACGCATGCGGAGCGCTGCCGTGGTTGAATCAGGCAGCCGTCGACTTTTTGATAGCGTGAAGGACCCGAACGATGGATGAGCGCAGCCATACCGCGCAGGTGATTGTGTATACCGACGGGGGGTGTCGCGGCAATCCGGGGCCCGGCGGCTGGGCCGCCCTGTTGCGCTACGGCGACCACGAGCGGGAACTCACTGGTGCCGAAGCGCAGACCACCAATAACCGTATGGAGCTGATGGGGGCGATCGGCGCCCTTGAGGCCTTGACCCGTTCCAGTCGGGTCGCGCTCTACACCGACTCCCAGTACGTCAAAAAAGGCATGACCGAATGGCTGAAGAGTTGGATCGCGCGCGGCTGGCTCACGGCGGATAAAAAGCCGGTCAAAAACGCCGACCTGTGGCAACGTCTGCAGACAGCCGCGGCGGGGCATCAGGTCGAATGGCACTGGGTGCGGGGCCACAATGGCGACCCGGGCAACGAGCGGGTGGACGCGCTGGCCAACCGCGCTATCGATCAATTACTCGCCGGCCGTCGGGCCTGAGCCCACAGTCAGGAGACTTCGCAGGCGTGCGTCAGATCATTCTCGACACGGAAACCACCGGCCTCTCGACCGATGACGGACACCGTGTGATCGAAATTGGCTGCATTGAACTAGTCGACAGGCGTCAGACCGGGCAGCGCTTTCACTGCTTTCTCAATCCCGAGCGCGACGTGGATCCGGGAGCGCTTGAAGTCCATGGCCTGACGCTCGAAAAGCTGCGCGATCAGCCGCGCTTTGGCGAAGTCGTCGAGTCGTTCACGAGTTTCATCCGCGGCGCGCAACTGGTCATTCACAACGCGAATTTTGACGTGGGCTTTATTGACCACGAGTTGAAGCTGGTGGGCTCAGCCTGGGGATGTCTCGCCGATTACTGCACGGTGCTCGATACCCTGAAACTGGCGCGCGACCTGCACCCTGGGCAACGCAATAGCCTCGATGCCCTGTGCAAGCGCTACGAAGTCGAGAACGCGCATCGCACGTTGCATGGCGCCTTGCTCGATGCCGAGTTACTGGCCGAGGTTTATCTGGCGATGACCGGTGGTCAGGCGGCGCTGGTGCTGGAGCCGGTAGGCGGCAGTGTGGCCGCCGATGCGGCGGATTGGTCGGGATCCGGGCGGGGGTCGAATCGGCCAGTGGTGCGCGTGATTGTGCCAAACGATGAAGAACGGGCCGCTCACGCGGCCCGCTTGGCGGTCATCGACAGCCGCAGCGGCGGACGCTGCGTGTGGCTTGCCGAGACCGCGCCGACTTAATTCGCTGCGGTCAGCTTCTGGAGTTCGCCGCTCTGGTAGAGGTCGAGCACGATATCGCAACCGCCAACCAGTTCGCCGTCAATAAAGACTTGCGGAAAGGTGGGCCACTGTGAGAATCGGGGCAGGTTCTGACGAAACTCTGGGTCTGCCAGCACATCAACCGCGTGGAACGGCACGCCACAGGCGTTCAGCGCCTGCGCAGTTTTCATCGAAAAGCCGCACTGGGGGAACTGGGGCGTGCCTTTCATGAAGAGCACGATGCGGTTGTCGGCGAGGATTTTCTGAATGCGTTCAATGGGGTCCATCGGGGTAACCTCGGAAAAGGTAAAACAAGCTGCAGTCTAGGCGGCAACGGCGCCGGAGAAAACGCGCGGGCTCCGGGGTTTTTCCAAGGCCGTGCAGACGACGGCGCCAGCAGGCTTGAATCTTCAAAGTCCGTCACCGAGAATGCCAGCGCTCGCGTTTTTACTATCTACATAAAACGACCCTTGAACAGGTTGGGAGAGAGATCATGAATCCATTGGATACCCTTCAGGGCACAGTCATTTCAGGGCTGATACTGGCCGTCGTACTGGCCTACGTTGCCACCCAGCTCGTTGGTGGTTGAGCCCAACGTCACCTAAACCCCGTCTCCGGTCTCAAGGAACTCGTTATGGAAATCGCAATTTTTGCTCGTTGGTTGCACGTTGTTGGCGGCGTGATGTGGATCGGTCTTCTCTATTACTTCAATTTCGTTCAGGTCCCGGCGCTCGCGCAGGCCGGCGCTGAAGCCAATTCCGGTGGTCCGGGTGGCGCAGCCATCACGAAGTATGTCGCGCCCCGCGCCCTCTTCTGGTTTCGGTACGCCGCCCTGCTGACTTGGTTGACCGGCGCCTACTATCTGGCGGTAGGACCCATGAACTACACCTTACACGGTTCATTCACGCTGGGCTTGATGCTCCCCGAACCCAACCCCGGCGTGACCTACATCGGCTTCGGCGCCTGGCTCGGGACCATCATGCTGCTGAACGTGTGGGGTCTCATCTGGCCGAACCAGAAAAAGATTCTGGGCATCGTGCCGGCGACGGACGAACAGAAAGCCAAGGCGCGTCGCGTGGCGTTTCTGGCTTCCCGCACGAACACCGTACTCTCTATCCCGATGCTGATGTTCATGCAGGCGGGATCCCACGGCCTGCCGTTCTTCGGCTAAGCCAGAACCGCAATAGGTCATCTTCGACGTCGAGCCCGGCTTCGGCCGGGCTCTCCGTTTCTGGAACCCCGATCGCAGGCAAATCATGTCCAATCCAGCGGTGATGGCCACCTATGGCCGGATGAATGTCAGCTTTGAGCGTGGCGAGGGCGTGTGGCTCTGGGACACGGAAGGCCGTCGCTACCTTGATGCCCTGAGCGGCATCGCCGTCTGTGGCCTAGGGCATGCGCACCCCCGTCTGGCGGCTGCGCTCTGTGAACAGGCCGGCATGCTTTGGCATACCTCCAATCTGTATCGGGTGGTGTGGCAGGAGCGTCTCGCCGAAACACTCACCCGCCTGTCCGGCCTGGATGCGGTGTTTTTCGCCAATTCCGGCGCCGAAGCCAACGAGGCCTCGATCAAGTTGGCCCGCTTGTTTGGGCACCGGAAAGGTGTTGAGCGGCCGGTCATCATCGTGATGGACGGCAGCTTCCACGGCCGCACGATGGGCGCCCTGAGCGCGACCGGGAACAAGAAAGTGCAGTTGGGGTTCACCCCGCTGCTGGAAGGCTTTGAGCGCGTACCCTATGGCAATAGCGCG
>Ga0114967_10003284_pt1 | contig 13314 bp, 11 predicted proteins | sample M_130628_MF_Meta_FD_92639 | JGI IMG/M metagenome (GOLD analysis project Ga0114967, IMG submission 92639) | Freshwater microbial communities from Lake Montjoie, Canada to study carbon cycling - M_130628_MF_MetaG | ecosystem: Environmental > Aquatic > Freshwater > Lake | place: Lake Montjoie... | reverse complement strand
CTCAAGCGCACAGGGAGGGGGCGGCAGCGGGTACTTGCCGATCACTTCGCGCACTGAGGGGAAACGCATACTCAATTCGGCGGTCGCCCGGAGGCGGCCCGTGGCGTCCGTGCCAATGCGGTGCGCGATGTGCGTTGCCGCGTAGAGCAGACCCGCCGCGCGCTCTTCAGTGAGCTTCGCCTCGGCAAACAGAGCGCCTACGCGCTCGCCACTCTGGACGGCCTCCTCGAGCGTCTCCGACTTCTCTTCGGAGGCAATCAGCGAGGCGACAGTGGCCCTGCGCTGGAGCTCGGCGGCTTCGGCCTCGACATCGGCCGCCTCGCGGGCCACGGCCGCCGCATTCTCCAGCAGCTCGGCAAGCTTGGCCGAGTTGAATGGAGTATACTCTTCGCCGGTCCCCTTTGTGGCACTTGCCGGGGTCCAGCGGCGCTGGTCGCTGGGCACCTCCCACTCCTTCAGCATCTGGTAGAGAAAGCCGACCATGCTTGTCGCGGTGAACCGGCGCAGGTAGTCTTCGCGCAGGTTTGTGTGGCTGACAGCAGCGATCCGCTTCTTTTCTGGGATGGGGGCTGGGCCAGCAATCCCCGCGTAGGGATTCAATCGCTTCTGGATTTCCAAGATCTGCTCTGCCGTGAGCGACTCATCAAGGAGACGTTCAGGTTGTTGCAGGATATCTTCGACTAGGGCGTCGAAATCGAAGTCGGCGTTGGTGGTCATCGGGTCTTATTTACGGAAGTAACGAGGTCCAATTGAGGTGGTTATCAAGTAGAGTAAAAAACTATTTACAACAGGGCATGCAAATGATATTTTGTTTTTAAATTATCTTACGCAGCGATTAGAGCGCACCGCAGTTGAAGCTTTAGGTCGCAGGCTATAGCGATGGAGACTGCCGCCCGTCAGCTGCAGTCTAAAATAGAGGCGGCGCGTGCAGTGCTGGAACGGGGGGCACTCTGCGAGACCGAAACCGGCGCCGATGGCGCGGCCGACAACCCGGCGGCCTGTGCGGCGGCGGCCGGCGCACTAGGCATGCTCGAGATGCGGTTAGCGCTTACTACGGGGCCGCTATTCATAGCGGCCGCGGCCGGCGGCAGCTCTCGGACAGCGGCCAGCGCAGAGTACTTGCGGCTGCTGGCTGCTGAAGATTTCTCCGGGGAGATTGACGCGCTCGTTGCGGCCGGTGAAGCCAGTCTGCAGAACCGGGGGGTGCTAGAGTCGCGGCCGACCGACGCCCGCCGGCGCCGCGGCCGCTGCTCCCCCCGAACGAGCGCAGAACTGTCGCGGCTCCTCGCCGTGTACCCGCGCGGCAATATCGAGTACTGCACAAGCGCAGTGGCTCGCGCGAGCGCCTCGAGCGACTTCGAGCACTGCCGCGTCTGCGGCGGGACGATGGCGATCGACGCGGCCCGCAGCGAGCTGCGCTGCCGCGACAACGAGTGCGGCGCGATCCGCGAACTGGTTGGGACTGTGTTTGATGACAGCCAGTTCTACAGCCAGGAGGGGCAGAAGGCAAAATCGGGGACCTTTAACCCGAACAGACACTTCCAGTTCTGGTGGACACACATACTAGCGCGCGAGCCCGAGGACGAAATCTGTGACGGCGACAGCGACAGCGTAAACCTGTTGGACTCGCTGCGCGCAATTGTCGCGCGCGACCGTAAAGTACTGCGGCTGCTGACCGTGAACGACGTGCGGGCGATGCTGCGCGAGATTGGGCAGACCGAACTCAACAAAAATGTGCCGCTGATCATGAAAAAACTGACAGGGGTTGGTCCGCCCCAGGTGCCCGACGCGCTCGCTGTCCGGGTCGAGAATCTCTTTACAAAGGCGATCGAGATCGGGGAGCGGGTGCGGCGGCCGGGGCGCGTCAACCGGAACTACTACCCGTACTACGTGTACAGGATCGTCGAGGCGTTGACAACACCGGCCGACCACGAGATTCGCCGCATGCTCTACTATATCTACATCCAGAGCCGCGACACTGTAGATGCAGACGACGCAGACTGGGAACTAATCTGTGCCGAGTTGGGTGAAATACAGTACCAGCCGACAGACCGTACGCTTGGTGATCAGTATAGGCCGCTATGAGTAATTAGTGCAGTTTTACGGTATCAAAACTGATTTTTTACTGCACAGAGATCCGGTAGAAAATGTCTTTGACGCCAACACTAGATCTACTCGCACTCTTAACAGAGTATGCTAAAATCCTTGAAGAACGACTCAGTATGCCAGTTGATTCACCAGAAGAGGGGGCATATCTGGTAAAAGAACTGACAAAAACTAGACGCAAAATCGCTCGTCAACATGCTGCTCGTCAGCGTGCTGACGAGCAGCTTGCTTGGGAACTTACTAATAAGGAATTTGCGTACAATCAGCATGAGATGCAAGATGCGTTTGATGCTGTTGCAGTAGCTGCACAGCACGAAGAAGATGAGCAAGAGGAGGATGCAAATCTTGCCGCTGCTCTACAGCTTGATCAGGAGCTTGCTCAGGAGCTTGCTCCTGAGCAAGCTCTAGGTAAATATACATGTCCTTGCTGTCGCTGCGAGATTCAAGTGCTGCCTGGTGAGGAAAAATGTGGGTGGTTTGTGCATGGAACCATCTTTACCATTAAGGGTGGCAGATTCGACGAGGTTCGGTTGAATCCGCATCTAACACTTGCGGCGCGCGAAGAGCTTATGAGTTCGTATCTGCAATTGCCGCCAATGGTGCGTGATCGTAGGGAAGGTGTGCCGTACCTCGCAGGCTGTTTGAATAAACTCTACTTGACCGAAAATGGATTTGTTCAGCGAGAAGAATGAAATGGCTGGCAGCGGGGCCCTTTCAGGGGGGGGGTCGAACCCCCCCCCCAACACTACCGCGAAAAAGAACCAATGACTTACTGTGATTTCGTTGAAAAACGATTGATGATCTACCGTTAACGGCTCATTTTTTAACTATGTTGAGTACCGGAGCACAGCCGACCCGTCTGTAATCAGCAGAAAGTTGAGTGCAACCCCCACAATAATCATCTCTGTGGGCGTCTGTGGACTAATGTAGGTCGAGCGCCACTTTATGTAGGTCTCGCGCGCGCGCGAAACGTTGAGGTGGCCGCTTGGCTGGTAACTGCGGGGGAACAGTGACATGTTGATGAAGAGCGCACCCGGATCTTCGGGGGTGCAGAGCGAAGTCCCCCCGTAGTGAAACGGCATGTAGCTGTTGAAGAACTGGTCTTGGAAGTTGTCAAAGATGACGATACCGTGGGAGGTGAGCGCCATACTGTCGACGGTGGGCACCGGCAGCCAGTACTGGTCGGGCATGACTGGGTCGATAAAACTGCCAAGGTTGCAGAAGGGGACTTCTGCGACCGAAGCCCCCTGAAAGGTACTCAATGCGAGCGCGTCGTTTCCGACCGGGACTGCATAATCACTATTGATAAATCCTGCATAGTCACTCGTCGCGTCGACGAGACGGGTGAGGCGATGCCAGTCGCGCCAGATGTTTGTGTTCAGCGGGTTGATATTCCACTTCGGGCGCATGCCGACAAACATATACTCGATGGGCCACTTCAGCTGCGACATGAGAATTTCGCCTGCCTCACTGTCGGTCACCTGCCACTGCTGGCGGTAGACGCGGATGAGCGAAAATCCGATGCGCTTGATAAAGATGTCGTGCACCTCGGGGTTAACAAAGATATTGTTGATGTAGAGCTCAATCCGCTCAACCCCGTAGTCGCGCTTTATCCCCGTGATTTTTGATGGCTGCATAATCGGTTTATATGTTTTTGTCAACATCTGTAGACCATTTGTCGCATATACATTATTCACAGAGGTTTCGAGAAAGATCGAGGGGAACTCGTACACGAGGTTCTGGGCCGCCGTAAGGTCGATCGTAATGAATCGCTGACCAAATGGGATTGCTACGGAGGGGATCGACAGACGCACGTCGTCATTGAACCAGAAGCGCAGCTTGTTCCAGATCTCGAGCGGCGCCTGCATCGGTTTCGGTGTCTGGGGGCCGTTCATAATATCAAACCGTTTCCGAGAGACATCGAACTGGTTCTGGGACTGGGCTACCTGGCCATATGGATTTAGCGGAATGACAGAGGACCCTATGACAGTATTCGCGCCTGTTGGACCAATCGGCTGCTGTGCGACAGTGGGATCGGCCGAGGCTGAATAGAGCGTAGGACTAACTAGCTGCGCTACCTGGAACAGCGCGACGGTCTGGTTGCTCTGCTCATCGCTCATGCGCGTAATTTTAGCGCCCGGTGTGTTGATATAGTCCTGATCGGTCACCTGCGCATAGTTGAGGCCACCGTAGCCGGTCAATGGGTTCTCTTGGCCAACCAGGCGGTTGTAACCGGCGCGCTTATGGGGCGGAGTGCAGAACTTTTCGAGCATCACTGGAACCATCTCATCGTAGCTATCGAGGGGGTTTCCGTTCACGTCAAACTTCACCCAGCGAAAGAGACGGTTGCCTGGGAACTCGCAGTAGCGGACAAAGTTCTGATAGTTGACCTGGTATGGCGTCGCAAGGTCTTGAGAGACGAGCAAGTTGCCAAATGCGTCAACAATATTGTAGTAGGTTTTGACTGCACCTTCCAGAATATTTAATGGAAATGCTGTTGTTCCCTGCAACGGTGTCTGCTGCAGTGTCGCGGCGCAGGCGCTAAGCCGTACGCGGCAGACCATATCGTGAAAGAAGTCGCCAAATTGCGGGATGCTAAAAGTAACACCAGTACCCAGGTTTGCGCTACCCGACTGTGGGCGTACTTTGTTATACTCATAGCCAATGGCTGCAAATGGCTTAAAGTGAGCATTAACATATAGAATATGTGTGCGCTCGAGGTCGGTCAGCGTCGGCGTAATGTCGGCCTTGCCGGCGGCACTTCGCGCGCACATAACATCCTTGATACGCTGGTTCAGTAGCTTAGTAGCCATGATCATGCGATCGGCCTTGCCGTCATTGGCAATTAGTTTGAAAACGGCGCCGACGGACATAGATTAGATCAGGGGCGACTACCGCGACGATCAGTGATCTTATATACTGAGCGTTTAATTTACTAGGGTTTGAAATGTTCATGTTGTTGATTGCAGCACATCTGCAGTTGCGTTGCAACGCAATAGCGGCAATCAACAAAAAATATTTTGTTGGACAATGTGTTCTGCATTTTGCAATTTAGGTCGAGTAACGCAAGACAGCGGAACCGTCAGTGATCAGCAAGAAGTTGATCGCAACGGCCACAATCGTGAAGTCGACGGACGAGTTCGAGCCGATGTAACTCGAGTACCACTTGAGGTAGGTCTCGCGCGCGCGCGAGATGTTGAGGTGACCACTGGGTTGGTAACTGCGGGGGAACAGTGCCATGTTGATGAAGAGGGCGCCGACGTCGTCGGGGGTGACGAGCGCGGTGCCTCCGTAGTGGAACGGCATGTAGCTGTTGAAGAACTGGTCTTGGAAGTTCTCGAAGATGACAATACCGTGGGAAGTGAGCGCCATACTGTCAACGGTGGGCACCGGCAAGTAGTACTCGTCGGGGATGACGTCGTAGATACTACTGCTGGTGGCCGCCGAACTATTGATGATGTAGCCAGAGGAGGTCACAGTTGCAGGCAGTGTTTGACCCGAATTGGCAGAAGTGGCACCCTCGGCAAGACACACTTGGTCAACGTTGCCGTTGATGACGTGGGTGAGCCGATGCCAGTCGCGCCAGACCCACTGGTTCTGCGCAGACGTGTTCCACACGGGGCGGGCGCCAACAAACATATATTCGATGGGCCACTTCAGCTGCGACAAGAGCAATTCGCTCGTGCCGTACTGCGTGCGCTGGTTCTGTTGGCGGTAGACACGGATGAGCGAGAACCCGATGCGCTTGATGTAGATGTCGTGCACTTCAGGGTTGACAAAGATGTTGTTGATGTAGAGTTCGATGGCGTCGACGGAGGGGGCCACAATACCCGGGAACTGATTGATCGGCGTATACGTCTTTTGGCGATGGTTGAGAGCACTTCCGAGCGGTTGCGCGTAGATGCCGGGTGCGGATTGTTGTGCGGAGACCGTCCCATTGACCACTGAATCGTAGATCGTCTCGAGGTAGAGCGAGGGGAACTCGAAGACGAGGTTCGCCGCGGCCGTCATGTCGATCGTAATGAAACGTTGACCGAACGGGATCGACACGGAGGGGATCGACAAGCGCACGTCGTCGTTGAACCAGAATCGCAACTTGTTAAAGATCTCAAGCGCCGGTTGTTGGGGCTTGGGTGTCTGGGGGCCGCTGAGGTACTGCTTGTACTCGCGCGAGATGTCATACTGGGCCGTAACAGCGCCAGCGGTATTTTGACCCCAGGGCCACTGTTGCGCTTGCGTGCTGGCAGTCGTCGTTCCGGTGACAGCCGCGTTGAGGTTAACGATGGGGGCCGGAGTCACATTGCCGCCGCCCAAGACACTGGCTTTGCCACCAATAGCAGTGGGAGCAAACAGCCCAACCGTCTGGTTCGACTGGCCGAGAGTGTTACGGTTGATGACATTAAAGGGGGTCTGCAAGCCGCCTTGGCCGATGGCATCCGGGTCAACGGCGCGGGCCTGCTTGGGGCCCGTGTAGCCATCGAGGATATTCTCCTGGCCGACCAGACGGTTGAAGCCGGCGCGCTTGTGGGGGGGCGTGCAGAACTTCTCGAGCATGGTGGGCACCATGAAGTCATAGGCATCGAGGGGGTTGCCGTTGACATCGAACTTGACCAACTGGAAGAGACGGTTGCCCGGGTACTCGCAGTAGCGCACAAGATTCTGGTAGTTGCCGATCGACGCGCCACCGACGGGGGTAGCAGTGCCCGGCACAACAACGTTGCCAAATGCATCTACCAAGTTGTAGAATACACCGACTGTGGTTGCAGAAGCGGGGACGTTCGCAGGGAACACAGTACTCGTCGAAGACTGAACCGGCAGCGCCTGGGAGACCGCACTGCAGGCAGTAAGCCGCACGCGGCAGACCATGTCGTGAAAGAAGTCACCAAATTGCGGAATACTAAACGTAACACCTGTACCCAGTGAAGTGCTCCCAGATTGCGGGCGCACCTTATTATACTCATACCCGATGGCAGCGAACGGCTTGAAGTGGGCATTAACGTAGAGGATGTGGGTGCGCTCCAAGTCGACGAGCGTCGGCGTAATGTCGGCCTTGCCGGCCGCATTGCGCGCGCACATCACGTCCTTAATGCGTTGGTTCAGTAATTTAGTCGCCATGATCATGCGATCGGCCTTGCCGTCGTTAGCAATGAGTTTGAAAACCGCGCCGACAGACATCTTTTAGTGCCGCTGCAGAACGATCGTATACTTAACGTAGATTTTATGAGTCTACAAAAATAACACGAAACAACTATTACTTGATTATTGTCAGGGCCGACCAGGTGGCGGCATCGAGCGCCGTTGCGTGTCCGCTGCTGATGCGCGCCGGTATTTCAGAACCTATCGCTCGCGCGCGCCGTTTGAGCGCTGTTGCCCGCGCGCGCGCGATGGCCCGTAGCAGTTCACCCGCGTTCAGCGAGCATCCACGACTGCTGATTAAGATGCGGCAATCGACTGCGCGGGCAGTCTATCGCTGCCGACGGTGTGCGGTCTGCCGACTGAACACCGTCTGCAGACTGCGCGGGCACTCTATCGCTGCCGCATGCGCGCCGCCACCTCTCCATGTTCGGGATAAACCCGTAAACAGATAGCCACGCACCTCAATTGTAAACGCACCGAACCCGAGCGCGCTCAGTAGGTCGCGGCACTCGATACTGGTTTCGGGGAACATCGTAGGGCAGCGCCATTACAAGTAAGCCCAAACTCTGCCATCGTGAGCTCACCAATATGGTAGCTATAACGAGATTCAAAAATAGCGGCAGTGCTGCCGCTCTTAGTTAAGGGCGCGCTGGCTCTTAGTTAAGGGCGCGATGGCTCTTAGTTAAGGGCGCGCTGCACCCCCAGTCGCTCCAGTATGTCAAACGCTACGCCAATATCCAGCAGAATTGCTGTGGCGTTTGCATATGCAATAACCGGCCCCGATGGACGAAACACGCGAATGAAAGTGCGCGCGGGATTGCCCGCAGCGACCGCGAGCTCTTCGGGCGAGGGCTGAGCCGGCACATTGTAGGTCAACCCGAAGCGGGCGCAGGTTGCTGTAAACTCGCCGGCCGACAGGATCGGAATCGTCATGAAGCCGCCACCGGGGTTGCAAACATTCGTGTGGGGGATCTGGAAGGCGCGGAAAGTTTCGAGCAGCAGAGGCGGCGCGCCACCGATGTAGGCATCCTGGATGCGGCAAGGCCCACGCGGCACCACGACAAGCTCCGCTGGAGTGGCTGCGCGGATCGCGCGGAGCTGCACTGCAGTGCTGACGCTCTCGAGAACGAGATACGCGTGGCCATCGGGGGCCCGGAGCGTATTCATAAAGATGTCAAACAGCATGAGCACTGTCTGGAGTGCGTCCGCATCTGCCCGCGTGATCGTATCGTCGTCAAAGTTGAGCGGCCGGTTTGCGGCGGCCTCGACGATCTTGAGCCGCTGGCGCAGCATGAACTGGGGCACATTCAGGATCGCGCTGGGGACTGGGGGCTGCGCGGCGCCGACAGCTCCCATCTGCTGCTGAAAGCCTCGCGCTGCTACCTCGTGGCCTTGCAGAGTGAAGTAGTTTCCGAAACGCCCATCAAAGTTGCACCAGTAGTGGCTGGCCAGGTATGCCATAAGACACTGCTCACGCGTGTAGGGTGTCGCGACCAGCGGCAGTAGCATCGTTGTGCCAGCGGGCACGAGTATTTGTGTGGGTTGCGCAGGCAATCCTGCGGGCAAGGGCAATCCTGCGGGCAAGGGCAATCCTGCGGGCATTGCACACATCGGCGCATCTTCAACCGGTCGGGCCGCCATTGTCAATCAACTCTCCTTATGTGGTCCATACTTCTCTTTCAATTCTGTAATTTGTAGACGTGGACACAGCATATTATGCTGCATATAGCCATGGCCGTTACTGCTAAGAGACTGAGCCAGTCCGGGGCGCGTGGTCGCGAGCTGGAAGCGATCGTCCGCGAGCACCTACAGATTATCGACGACAAACTACTGCACGCGGAACGGACGTGGGGGCGCAACACGCTCGTATACGACATCCCGGTAACGTTTGCGCTGCCGGGCCTAGACAAGCGGGATGCGCAGCGGATTATCTACAGCGCAATCCTGCGGAGTCTGGATAAGCGGGGGTTTGAAACCCGTATTCTACTAGAAGATGATCGTACTGCTGTCTGCATTGCCTGGATGACTGACCTCGATTCGCGCGAGGTCGAAGCGATGAGCGCGCTCATCCGGGCAAAGCGTGTGAGTAGCGCTGGATTAGAACCATTTATAATGCACGGGGCAATAAATGCACCCAATGCAGCATCGGCGGTGCGCGCCGGTACTGCAGACCCTCCGGCACCACTCTGGGTTGCTGAATCGGATGCAGTAATGCGCCCGCGCGGCGGCATTGAGCGCCGCGACCAGCGTGGCGGCACTGAGCGCGAGTCGCGCGACTCACGCGACTCGCGCGAGAGTCAAAAAGGACCTTCATCAGCTGAGCTTGAACTCTTGGGTGGCCGGAGGTAATCGCTGGAGGCAGCGCGGCCGGATGTAATCGCTGGAGGCAGCGCGGCCGGAGGTAATCGCTGGAGGCAGCGCGGCCGGATGTAATCGCTGGAGGCAGCGCGGCCGGATGTAATCGCTGGAGGCAGCGCGGCCGGATGTAATCGCTGGAGGCAGCGCGGCTGGAGGCAGCGCGGCCAGTTGTGGCCACCACTAAACAGCCTTTAATGGCGCAACTTGATTTTCTGTAAATTCGGCCGTATTTACCTGGCGCCGTTCAACCGCGCGCAGTATCAGTGATAGCATAACCAGTATGATGAATAAGAATACAAGTTGGATCTGATCGAGTGTGATCATGGGCATGGATGAGTTGTCGCCGTAGGAACTGGGCGACCCGCCAAAACGCTCTTTACTAGGGGGCCTTCCTGTGGGCGCACCCGCATAATATCCACCATAGCCCGGCCACGTCGGGGGTCCGGACGACCAGGGCACATTTTGCGCCCACGATTGCGCAGGCATGCCATTCACCTGGGTGGGTACGCCAGGATAGGCCGCTGCACAATTACTAGGGACCGCCGGGCGCGCCTGGCCCGGCACAAGTCGTGCCCATTCTGGACCCGCGTTCGGGTTGTAGCCCATCGGACGCTCATCCCAGTTGACGCTGTAGATCGGACGAATTTCTCCCCTATCTGTCAGGTGGAACCCTGTATCAAACCCCTCTTTTCTGCCTTGACGTTCATCGCCTGGGGTGGCTAAGGCGCCGAACTGTTGCTCTCGTTCTACTCGCCGATTGTAAGAGAGATCATGTAACTGGCCATATGTTTCACCCCACTGCCGATCATAGGCGGGATCAGTTGAATCGCAGGGGGGTTTGATCTGCTGCGGGCCATACGCGCGCAGCGATCCTGAGGGTCGGCGCGCACCTGCAGAACATCCGGGGCGATTGAGCGCCCCCGGGTAGTGGTCAGACTGCGCACGCGACCAGTGGGTCGCGTGCGCGGGGGCGATATATTTGCTGTCCGCCAAGTACTCGCCGGCGGGGGCGCGCGCGCGCAGAGGGTCTGGGCGGCGCCGCCCAAGATCATCGTAGCCCTCATCAAGATAGATCCCCGCATCGTTATCCTGCGGCGCTACGTAGAGGCTATCCCCATAGTTCCTCGTAAAGTCTTCGGTGGACCAGTCCTGCATGCGCAATTACACGTTCACACAGACTTACCGGTGATACCAGAGATAGGTATCGCCCTATATTGCTGTAATATAATTCTCCTACCTTTGCAATTTGGTTTTTGACCAAATTGCACCGCTGAGTTAACTTGCCCTGAAAAATAGTCGTTAACTAACTCTTAAATGTTACGCACATTATCAAACTGCTCATCTGATGCCCGAATTGCGCTCATAGCCATCCGCCCATCCGCAACATGCGGGTCGCTCGAGAGCCCGGGCGCGCCGCGCTGCTTGCGCTGCTGGCGCGGGTAGAGGAAGAAGCTGGGCAGCAGTTCCATAATGATGCGGGAGGTGGGCCCAATGTTGAACCGCTGGATGATGCTGCCAACCACCTGCGACGTCTCGAACCGCATTCGGTGCAGTTTAATGTTCACTGTCGAGTGGTAGCCGGTATAGTCGGGGCGCCAGCCGACGATAGGGATTTCACGCGTGCCGTCAAACACAGTCTCGATTCCTTCGGCGCACCCAAGAATAACCTCTTCGGCGAGACTGGAGTAGCGGTTGCGGTCATTCTTCAGTCGAAGAATGTTGAGCACGCTGTCAATTTCGGCGATAGGGCTCGACGAAGAGGGGGTGCTCACGCTGTCGCAGTCAATCCCCTCCTCCTCGAGGGTCATTCGCAACTGGCCGATCTGCTCCAGCTTAGATGCCTTAAGGTCTTGGATCCGCTCGGCCTCAACGCCAAAGCTGGTTCGGGTCTCGCCCCGAATGTCCGCCACGACGCTATTGATATGGCGCCGGCGGCGCTGCTCTTCAGTGTCTGGGTCGCTGTGCTCGCGCCTCTCGACCATGGGCACGCTCGAGCCGTGCACGCGGTGGCGGCGCGAGTGGTGGCCTTCGCGCCCAGAGTCGTGCGCGCCCTGGATCCCCAGGTCCGACTCGAGGCGCCCGATGATCTTATCGACTTTGTCGTCATCACCGCGCGAACGGCTCCGGCGCGAGCTTCTAGATGAGTCTGACCCGGAGTAGCTCGAGCCGGACCGGCTAGAACCGGAGTAGCTTGAGCCAGTATAACTTGAACCTGAGTACGACCCGGAATTGCTCGAGCCGCTCGAGCCGCTCGAGCCACTCGATCCGCTCGATCCCGTATACGAACCGGAATCTGACCCGGAGTCGGACCCGGAGTCGGATTCGGAGTCGGACCCGGAGTCGGATTCGGAGTCTGACCTGGCGCCTGATCTGGAGTCTGACTTTCGGGATGATCGGTGCCCTCGGCGGGATTGGCGACCCGAGTCATCATCCAAGTGGAGGTCATCGATTAGTTGAGTCACGCTATGTGACGGTTTTGATGGCGCGGTGCCTGCGCCAGTGCCGCTGTCGCCGGCAGCACCGGAGCCACCCGACTCGTCAAGCAGATCGATCCCCAGTTCTTCTGCAAGTTTATTCAGCTCTGACGTGTATGCGCGCACGGGATCGCCTTCTGCTTTTTTGCCGCCGCCGGTCTTCCCCATTACCGATTTTTCCGCCGCATCGAGGTTAATGCCGGGCTTTACATGCTGCGGGTTCATTAGCGATGTGATCCCGGCGAGGTTTGCCGCAGCGAGCCGTGGCGCACGTCCCCCATGGCTGCGTGAGCCACTGCGCGACATGCGTATCAGAGTCTACCCCTGATTTTCCAATTACAGACTGCGCTGCAATTGCAATATCACAAATGCAGTCAGTAGATGCGGATGAGCCCGCATCCAAAGAGGCACATTGGTACTTAGGGTTCGACTGTGCGACAAAAACATTTGCATTCAACATCTGTCGCGTAGACAGCAGTGCTATGCATGATTTAGGTCAATTTTTGCAGACGACGGCTCTTCGCCGGCGGCTGTTAGTTGCGCGGGCGCTCCATCAACGGGCCGATGATGCGTTACAAGCCGGTGATCTCGCTACGGCGCATATGATTATTAGTCAACTAAGACCGGCGATCGAAATCCTACTTGCTGACACTGCTATAATCAAACTCGCCGACGGTGGCGTCGTTGACCTGGCGCCGGGCCGGCCCGATGCAGACGTCGGCACCGTAGAGCGGATCCAGGCGCTCGCCACGTACGTTACGACCCGGATCCGGCCAGCACTCGCCGCGTGCGGCGCCGAGAACTGTACGGTCGTTATTGAGTATCAGATGGGGCCGAATGCACGCGCGCGCGCAATTGCGGCCGCACTGGTAGCGCTCTTCGCGACTGAGACAGTGCTATTTGTTGGCCCATCGCTAAAAAATAGGATCTGCACTGGGGATGCAGGTCAGTATGGTAATTTTGCCCAAAAGTATAGTAATTCTTATGGAGCGAACAAGGCCCACGCCATACATAACTTTGCAGTAATCGAGAGCGTGTTTGGCACGGCGATCCCTGCGACATCTACGGCATTGCGGGGGCATATCGCAGATAGTTTCATGCAGGTGCTGGGCTATCTGCGATACGGTGTGGATGAGAAAAATGCAGCAAAGATGTTCTGAAAATTCGACGCAAGAGCCTACATTAGCTCTTCCAACAGTTTATCAAAGTCGTCGTCGGTCATTAAATGACCTACTATGGG
>Ga0114967_10003282_pt1 | contig 13319 bp, 7 predicted proteins | sample M_130628_MF_Meta_FD_92639 | JGI IMG/M metagenome (GOLD analysis project Ga0114967, IMG submission 92639) | Freshwater microbial communities from Lake Montjoie, Canada to study carbon cycling - M_130628_MF_MetaG | ecosystem: Environmental > Aquatic > Freshwater > Lake | place: Lake Montjoie... | reverse complement strand
CTCGGGAACCTCGATGGTGCGGAAGTCGGAACGCTCGCCGATCTGGCGGAGCGTGGAGACGTCGCCGGAGCGGGCGCGGCCGAAGCGGAAGTCGCCGCCCTCGGCGATGGCGGTGAACGGCACCTGGCGGCGGAGGCTGGCGATGAACTCCTCGGGGCTGGCCCCGAGGATGCCCTGGCGCGGGTCGAGGGCCACCACGTCGTCGCAGCCGGCGGCGCGCAGGAGTGCCTCGCGGCGTGCGTTCGAGGTGAGGCGCTCCTGGACGGAGTCGGGGCGGAGGACCGCCACCGGAAGCGGTTCGAACGTCACCGCCACCACCCTGCCCGCCGGGCCGGCCGCCGCGCGCGCCGCTGCCACGATGGCCTGGTGGCCGCGGTGGACGCCGTCGAAGTTGCCGATGGTGGCGACAAGCATGGGACACGGGCACGCGCCCGAACCTTGGAAGGATATCGGAGGTGGTGCCGCCGCCGGAATGTTGGAGCAAATCCCGGCGGCAAATGCGTTGATGCCCGCTGCGGCGGCGTGGTATCACCCACCGAATGCGCCCTGCGAATCCCGCCGTCCCCGCGCCCTCCGCCGCCCCCACGGTCACCATCCCGGACCCCACGGTCCTGGCGAGCGACCTCGGCAAGAGCTTCCAGCAGACCGCGGAGACCATCGTGCCGTGGTTCGTGGCGCAGATGCCGCGCATGTACTTCGAGGACACGGCGCCCACCGAGGTGGCGAGCCACCTGCGCGCCATCATCGCGGCGCGCGCCTCCGGGCAGCCGCTCCACCTGACCATCCGCAGCGACGACGGCCTCGGCTGGACCATGATCCGCGAGGGCAACAAGCCCGGCGTGCTGGCCGAGGTGGTCAGCTCGCTCCCGATGACTCCGTCGCTGCGCGCGGCCAAGATCCACGGCTCCAACGACGGCGTCCTGGTGCTCGACTCGTTCGAGTTCGGCGACCGCAAGGCATTCGACCCCGCGGCGCCGGCGCAGGCCGAGAAGCTCCGCGCCACCATCGAGTTCGCGAAGGCGAACACGAAGGACTGGACCGAGGAGCAGGTGCGCGCGTACTTCGCATGCTGCGCCGCCGACTACGTCAACACCCTCACCCCACACCGGCTGAACAAGCATCGTCTCCTCATGAAGACGGTCAGCGGAACCGAGGGTACGGTGGTGGAGACCGAGCCCGAGCTCGAGGGCGAGCTCACGCGCATGACGATCGCGTTCTCGAACGCCCGCACGCGCACCATGCTCGAGCGCTGCGCGCAGGTCCTGAGCCGCGGCGGCATCAACATCCAGCGTGCCTACCTCGATCAGGTGGCGGACCCGCCGTACGGCTCGGTGACGCTGCTGGGCTTCGTGATCCAGACCCAGGACGGCAAGTCGGTGGACACCGCGAGCGCCGCCTGGAAGCAGGTGCAGCACGACCTCACCCGCATGAAGTGGGTGGACTCGGAGTCGATCGCGCTCGCCAACCGCCACGAAGGCATGACCATCGACGAGGCGGAGCTCATCCTCGGCCTCTGCACGCTGGCGCACCAGCGCCTGGTGCACCGCGACCGACTGCTCTTCTCGCTCGAGCGCATCCTGGCCACGGCCGAGCGCACCATGCCCACGGTGCGGAAGATCATGCAGCTCTTCTGCGCGCGCTTCGACCCGGCGGCGGCGCTGAAGGACGACGAGTTCAACAAGCGCACCACCCTGCTCCACGCGGAGATCGGCACCAAGGACGACCCCGAAGGCACGGCAACGGTCCTCTCGGCCATCCTCAACGCCGTCGAGGCCACGTACCGCACCAACTTCTTCGTGCGCAGCCGCTTCGGGCTGTCGCTGCGGATCGACCCGTCGTACCTGCGCAACGAGAAGCGCCCGGAGCTCCCGTACGGCACGTTCTTCGTCTTCGGACGCGGCTACTTCGGCTTCCACAACCGCTTCAAGGAGATCGCGCGCGGCGGCCTGCGCGTGGTGAAGCCCACCTCCGCGGCGCAGCACTCCCGCGAGCGCGAGCGCGTCTTCGACGAGGTCTACGGCCTCTCCTGGGCGCAGCAGCAGAAGAACAAGGACATCCCCGAGGGCGGCGCCAAGGCGGCCATCCTGCTCGAGCCCGTGGCGGACATCACCCGCTGCGTGAAGAGCTTCGTGGACAGCCTGCTCGACCTCATCACCGACGACCCGGCCACCAAGAAGTGCATCGTGGATCGCTTCGGCACTCGCGAACTGATCTACCTCGGCCCGGACGAGAACATCACGCCCGCGCACATCGAGTGGATCGTCTCGCGCGCCCGCGCGCGCAAGTATGCCCTGCCCGATGCCTTCATGAGCTCGAAGCCCGGCGCCGGCATCAACCACAAGGTGTACGGCGTCACCAGCGAGGGCGTGAACGTCTTCCTGGAAGTGGCGCTCCGCGCCCGCGGCATCGACCCGCGCAAGCAGCCGTTCACGGTGAAGATCACCGGCGGTCCTGATGGCGACGTGGCCGGCAACATGATCCGCATCCTCAACCGCGACTACGGCAAGAATGCCAAGATCGTGGCCATCGCCGACGGCAGCGGCGTGGGCGAGGACCCGGACGGGCTCGACCACACGGAACTGCTCCGGCTCTTCACCGAGGCGCTGCCGATCGCGGCGTTCAACCCGAAGAAGCTCGGTACGCACGGTGCAGTGGTGCCGGTGGATGCGCCGGGCGGCGTGATGCTCCGCAACACGCTGCACAACCGCGTCAAGGCCGACGCGTTCGTCCCGGGCGGCGGCCGCCCCGCCACCATCAACGAGGGCAACTGGCGCGACTACCTGACGAAGGACGGCAAGCCGTCGGCACCGATCATCGTGGAAGGTGCGAACCTCTTCCTCACGCCCGAGGCGCGCCGCGAGCTCTTCAAGGCCGGCTGCCTGATCTTCAAGGACTCGAGCGCCAACAAGTGCGGCGTCATCTGCTCGAGCTACGAGATCGGCGCCAGCATGCTGCTCGACGAGCAGTCGTTCATGGCCATCAAGGACCGGTTCGTCGAGGAAGTGCTCGAGAAGCTGCGCGCCCTGGCCCGCTCCGAGGCGGAGCTCCTCATGGCCGAGGGACGCCGGCACCCGCACACGCCGCTCACCGAGCTCTCCACCGAGCTCTCCAAGGTGATCAACGCCGCCGCCGACGCGATCCGCGCCTCGATGGACTCCTGGAGCCCCGCCGACCGCGAGCTTGCCAAGACCGTGGTCCGCGAGCACATCCCGCAGAAGCTGCAGGACACCGTGGGCGAGCGGCTCTGGAAGGACATCCCGCAGGCGTACCTCGACTGGATGGTCGCCAAGCGACTGGCATCGGGCATCGTCTACCGCGAGGGCGTGGCGTTCCTGGAGAACGTGGAGCCCGATGCGGTGGCCGCGCTCGCGCTGCGCTACCTGCGCAAGCGCGAGGAGACGCGCACACTGGTGACCGCACTCAAGGATTCGAAGCTCCCGGGCGCGGCGCGGGCGGCCGAGCTCCTTGGGCGCTCCGGCACGCGTGCGGCGCTCGAGGACTTCGACTGAGGTCGTTGCCGCTCGCGATGCTCGGCTGGCGGTCATGAACGCCATGCCGCGCGGATGAACCCCTGACTTTCGTCCACGGCTCCGCAATGCGGATCACCGGTCATGCGTACCTTCCTTGCGCGCACTACCCTGCGCACCGGAGGAACATCGTGATCGACCAGCAGCGCATTCACCGCCTCGTCCGCCAGCCCGCTCGCCAGGCGCTTGCCGCACTCGCCCTGGCATTCGCCGGTGCCACGCACGCGCAGGACTTCGCCAGCGCCACGGTCTCCGACCCGGGTGCCATCGACCGCGTGGTGATCTACCCCACCTCCGCCGCCGTCACCCGCGTCATCCACAAGGACCTGACGCAGGGGCTCTGGACCATCCGCGTGACCAACCTGCCGGAGGGCGTGGTGGGTGCGCAGCTCCAGGCGAAGGTGCGCTCCGGCGATGCGCCGGGGCCCTCGACGCCGAGGCTTCTGGGCGTGGAGTACGAGGAGACGCCGGGCATCGACTTCGCAGGAAGCCCCGAGGGCGCGGCGCTCGCCGAGCGGCTGACGGATGCCAAGCGGCGCCTGGAGTACGCCGCGCAGGATCGTGCGCAGCTGGTATCCCGCGATGCACGCGTCGACCAGGTGGGCGTGCGCGTGACGGCGAACGCCACGGCCGATGGCGGCACGCCCAAGTCCGACGCCGCCAAGGCGATCGCGGGGCTTGCATGGACCAACGAGCAGAAGGCGGCCCTCCTCAAGGAAGCGCGCGAACTGCAAGTGCGCACCGAGGGCATCCAGCGGGAGATCGACGCGCTGCAGCGCGAGATCGCCCAGCGCGGCGGCGTCACCCGGACGCAGCGCACGGCGGTGGTGAAGATCGCGGCGCCGGTGCCGGCACCGCTCGACCTCGACCTCATCTACATGGTGCCGAACGCCGCGTGGGCACCGGCATACGCCATTCGCGCGGCCGGCGACCGCAGCGGCGCGACCGTGGAGTACGACGCCATGATCGCCCAGCGCACCGGCGAGGAATGGAAGGACGTGCGCGTGTCGCTCAGCACCGCGGACCCGGTGCGGGCCTCGCAGCCGCGCGAGGTGGAGCCCGTGTACGTGGACGTCGAGCATCCGATGCCGGCCATCGAAGGCGGGGTGTACGGGAGCGCCGGCGGCGAAATGAAGGACAAGTCCCGTTTCGCGCGCGGAAAGCCGGGCCGCCCCGGTGAGCGCGGTCCCGGCGGTCCCGGTGGTGGCGGCGGCGGCTTCGGCGACCCGGCCGCAGAGGGCAAGGCCGACGACGACCGCGCCGGCGCCGTGCTCGCGGAACTCGCGGGCGCCGCGCGCGTGGCCGAGGCCGGCATCGCCGCCAGCTTCGAGCTGCCGCGACGCATCACCGTGCCGAGCGACGGCACGCGCAAGCAGCGCACGCGCATCGCGAGCTTCGAGCCCGAGGCCAAGTTCGTCTACACGGCGCAGCCGCTCGTCACCGACAGCGTGTTCCTGCGCGGGGACATGGTGAATTCCTCCAGTTACCAACTGCTTCCCGGATCTGCGCAGGTCTTCATGGGGGGCGACTTCATCGGCGACACGGCCATGCCGTCGGTGCCGCCGAAGTCGGAGTTCAAGGTCTTCTTCGGTCCGGACCGCGCCGTGCGCGCCACCCGCGAGGTGGTGTCCAAGGTCACCGGGCAGGCCGGCCTCTTCGGCGGAAGCGTGGCCACCACGTGGAAGTACCGCATCAAGCTCGACAACGGCACCGGGCGCGACCTGGCGCTCGAACTCCTCGATCGCCGCCCCGTGAGCCGCAACGAGAAGATCGAGGTCAAGATCGCCGACCTCTCCGCGCCGCTCTCGACGAACGCCGAGTACGCGGCCGGCCCGCAGAAGTCCGGCATCCTGCGGTGGGACCTCACGGTGCCCGCCTCCGCGCGCGGGCCCGCCGCGCTTCCCGTCACGTGGACCGTCCAGGTGACCCATGCCAAGGACGTCCAGACCACCGGCCTTCCCGACTGAGCCAGGAACCCGAGGAACTCCCATGAACATCCACTCCATGCAGTCCTTCATCCTGGTTGCGTCGATCGGTGCGGCCGCTGTTCCGTCGCTGGCGATCGCGCAGCAGAGCGTGGCACTCGACGCCGACATCCCCATGCAGACGGCAAGCGATGACGGCATCATCCAAGCCGTCACGCTCTACCCCGGGCGCGCCGCGGTGACGCGCGGGGTGCGCCGCGACTTCAAGCAGGGGCTCTGGACCCTGCGCATCTCGAACCTGCCCGCCTCCGTCCAGGGCACCTCGCTCCAGGCAAAGGTGAACCCCGCCGCCGGCACCAGCCCGAAGGTGGCGCCCAAGCTCCTCGGCGTCGAGTACTCCGAGACGCCGCGCCTGGCGTTCGTGAGCAGTCCCGAGGGCATTGCGCTCGCGGAGAAGGTGAAGGACATCAAGCGCCGGATCGAGTACCTGAAGCAGGACCGCGCGCTGCTCGAGCACCACGACAAGCTGGTGGACCAGATCGGCATCCGCGCCACCGCGGGCACCGGTCCGGAGGGTGCCACGCAGCCCATCGAGCTGGAGGCCGCGGCACGGCAGCTCGAGGCCGTGCGCGCGGAGAAGCAGCGCATCCTGGCCACCGCGCGCGAGCAGAACGAACTGCGCGAGAAGCTCGACCGCGAGCTCGTGGTGGCGGAGCAGCAGCTTGCCGAGCGCGGCGGAGCCGACCGTACCGAGCGCACCGCGCTGGTGCTGATGGCCATCCGGGAGTCATGCGCCGTGGACGTTGAGCTCACGTACCTCGTGGGCAACGCCACGTGGGAGCCGGCCTACGCCGTGCGTTCCGCCGGCGACCGCGGCACCGTGACAGTGGAGTACGACGCGCTGGTCGCGCAGCGCACCGGCGAGGACTGGAAGGACGTCAAGCTCTCGCTTTCCACGGCCCAGCCGACGCGGGCCTCGAGCCCGCCGGACGTGGAACCGTGGTTCGTCGACGTGTTCGTCCCGCCGCCGCCGATGGCGCCCGGCGCGCCCGTGGCAATGACGGCCGCACCGGCCCCGATGTTCGACGCCATGACGACGGGCGCACCCGCGGCGGGCGAGCCCGGCACCGGCGGACTCGCGTCGAACGTGGCCCGCAAGGCCCTCGAGGAAATCTCCGCCTCGGCAGCCGTCCAGGAAACCGGCACCGCCGTCTCCTTCGAGATTCCGCGCGCCGTCACCCTGCCCTCGGACTCCTCCAAGAAGCAGCGCACCCGCATCGGGAGCTTCGAGCCCGAGACCAAGTACACCTTCGTGGCGGCGCCGATCATCTCGGAGAGCGTCTTCCTCCGCGGCGACATGACCAACGGCAGCGCGTTCCAGCTGCTGCCCGGCACAGCGCAGGTCTTCATGGGTGGCGACTTCATCGGCGAGAGCGCCATGCCGTCGGTGGCACCGAAGGACGAGTTCCGCATCTTCTTCGGCCCCGACCGTGCGCTCCGCGCCAAGCGCGAGGTGCTCGCGAAGTCCACCGGCACCAGCGGCCTGTTCGGCGGCTCCACGGTCACCACCTGGAACGACCGCATCACCCTCGACAACGGCACGGGCCGCGATGTCGCGGTGGAGCTCTATGACCGGCGTCCGGTGAGCCTCAACGAGAAGATCGAGGTGAAGGTCCCGAGCATCATGCCCGCCCTCAGCACCGACAAGCGCTTCACCGACGGACGCGCGGCGCAGGGCATCCTGCGCTGGGACCTCACGGTGCCGGCCGCGGCGCGCGGGCCCAAGGCCGCCACGGTGAACTGGACCGTGGAAGTGAGCCGCGCGAACGACGTCCGCACGACGCCGCTGCCGGACTGAGTCGCTCCGTCACGGTTGCTTCGACACATGACCCCGCCGATCGGCGGGCGCAAAAAGAACGCGGGCGGCGGACTCCTTCTCGGAGCCCGCCGCCCGCGCGATTTTCACGCCTCCTGCGCCGCGGTCAGAACCACCACGGGTTCGCCGGCTTCTCCTCCACGATGCACTCCTGGAGGAACGCCACCGCGCGCTCGAAGCCCTCCTCGACGCTCATCATGGCGTCCTCGTGCTCGATGGAGAGCACGTGGTCGTAGCCATGGCGGCGCAGCATGCTGATGAAGGGGCGCCAGAACTCGGTGCCGTGGCCCCAGCCGCAGGCGCGGAAGTTCCACGCACGGCGCTGCAGGTCGCCGTACGGCTTGCAGTCGAGGTAGCCGTTGAGCGGGCCCTCGTGGCGGTCGAGCTCGGTGTCCTTGGCGTGCACGTGGAAGAGGAGCCCCGCCTCGCCGAGCTGGCGCGCGACGAGCACCGGGTCCATGCCCTGCCAGAACAGGTGGGAGGGATCGAGGTTTGCGCCCAGGACGGGCTTGCCCTTGATGCCGGCCTTCTTCTGTGCCAGCTCGCTCAGCTTGATGAGCGTCTCGCCGTTGTAGACGCAGAACCCGGGATGCGGCTCCCACGCGGTGCGCACGCCGTGCTTGGCGCTGAACTTGGCCTGCGCGGCCCAGTACGGCACCAGCACGGTGTCCCACTGGTACTTGAGGATGTCGAGGAAGTCGCCGGGCCACGGGCAAGTGACCCAGTTGGGGGTCTTGTCCTGCTTCGACCCACCGGGGCAGCCGCTGAAGGTGATCACCACCTCGGTGCCGAGCTTCGGTGCGAGCTCCACCGCGGTGACGTAGTCGTCATGGTGCTTCTTGGCGAAGCCCTTCTCCGGGTGCACCGGGTTGCCGTGCACGGCGAGCGCGGAGCAGATGAGGCCGCGGTCCTTCAGGATGCCCGTGATGCGGTCCTGCTCCTTCTTGCTGGCCAGCACCTTCTTCGGATCGAAGTAGGGCTTGCCGGGCCACGCGCCCACGGGAAGCTCGATGGCGCCGAGGCCGATGTCGGCGATGTAGTCGCAGACCTCCTCGAGGGGGCGGCCGGAGAAGAGTGCGGACATGACGCCAAGCTTCATGACGGTCCTTTCGGGGCGCGCACGCCCGCTGGTGCTGGCTCGCCGCCGCGGCGCGCACGGCGCGGGCCACGGGGGCGACGACCCGGGCCGGAGCGGCCCTGATCAGGCCGGGGAGCGTAGTTCCCGGCCATCGGTGGCTCAATGGCACTCGGCGGCAACCCGGCCGTGCGCGAGAACGAAGGATTCCTGCGACAATGCCCCAGATGCCGTTCCTGGCCTCCATCCTGGTCCTCGCCCTGCGCGCCGTCGCGCTGCAGGACCCCGCGCCGCCCGCGGGCCAGCAGCCGCCTGCCCCGGCGCAGGCACCGGAGACGCCCGCGACTGGAGCACCGGCGACTGGAGCACCCGCGACTGGAGCACCGGCGCCCACGACTCCGCCGGCGACAACCGCCGCGCCAGCAACCCCCGCGCCCGCCGCGGAACCGCCGCGCCAGGTCTGGATCTTCATCGATCGCTGGAAGGAGTTCGGCGGCACCGTCACCGCCGACACCGACCTCGACATCACCGTCTACGACGGCCACGAGACGCGCACGTTCCGCAAGGCGAAGGTGCTCGACGTCATCGAGATCGTGCACCCGAAGCCCGGCCAGCGCGGCCTGGTGCAGCTCCGCGACGGCACCGTCGTCCGCGGCGAGATCATCCGGGACACCCTCGAGGAAGTCGAGTTCAAGGTCGACACCGTGCAGGGCAAGCTCCCGCGATCGCAGGTCTATCGCGTGGTGCTCGAGATGGACTTCGACGCGCGCTATGCACGCATCAAGGCGTCCATCAGCCCGGAAGAGCATGGGCGTCGCCTCGGGCTTGCCCGCTGGCTGACCGACCAAGGCCGATTGGACCTGGCGATCACCGAGCTGGAGGCGCTCCTGCGAGACGCGGACATCGAGGAAGCGCGCGACATGCTGCGCGACGTCAACGCGCGCGTCAAGCTGGCGCAGGCAGTCGAGGTGAACAAGCGAAACCGTGCGAAGCCGGCGCCGGAAGCCGGAAACACGGCATCGACGCCCGGCACGGCTCCCGGAGCGGATCCGGCGACCGGCCCGGCACGCACCGGCGATTCGAAGGGCGCCGCCACCGCGGAAGCGCCGAAGGGCCCCCCGACCTCGCGGGAGATGCTGCCCAAGGACCTGCTTTCGAATGCCGACGTCAACCTGGTGCGCGTCTACGAGATCGACTTCAAGGATCCGCCTCGCATGACGGTGTCCCCCGAGGGCGTGCGCCAGCTCATCCTCCGCTACGGATCGAGCGCGCTGGTGCCCGCCGACTCGCAGGCGCGCAACGCGCTCTACTCGAAGACCGGCACCGAGCTCGCGCACCTCCTCTTCGACCTGAAGGCGCGCGACCTCTACGGCTACATCGAGGTGGACGAGGATCCCGCGTCCATCGCCAAGTTCCGCACGCGCGTCCACAATTCGTGGCTCATCGGCAACTGCGCCACCAGCCGCTGCCATGGCGGAGTCGACGCGGGCCGGTTCTTCCTCTACACCGGCAATGCCAAGGACCAGCGCATCCGCTACACGAACCTGCTGACCTTGCTCAACTTCAAGGTCGACGGGAAGCCGATGGTCAACTTCGAGGATCCGCCGAACTCGCTGCTGATCCAGTACGCCATGCCGCGCACCACTGCGCGCTACCCGCATCCGGACGTCAAGGGATGGAAGCCGATCTTCGGAAATTCCACGCCGCAACTGATGCAGGACACCCTGGACTGGATCCGCTCCATGTACCAGCCCCGCCCCGAGTACCCGGTGAAGTACATCCCGCCGAACCTGGAGGCGCCCGACCGGGCCACCCCCGGCACGGGCGGCCCCGATCGCTGATTGCTGCCACCGCCCGGTACGCTGACGAGCCCGGCCACCCCAGGCCAGATACGAGAAGAAACATGAACCGAGCCCGAATCCTCGCCGCCACTGCCCTCCTCGCCGTCACCGCGCTGCCCGCCTGCAACGGCCTCCACACGCCCTCCGCAGCCGAGCAAGGCGCCAAGAAGATGGCACAGTCGAGCGCCAAGGCACGCACGCTCGCGAGCCGGATCACCTACTCCCCGGACGCGGTCTCCAAGACCCTTCCCGTGGAAGGGGCCGAAGCCAAGGAACTGTCGCAGACGCTGATCGCCCCGGCCGAGGCGGCAAAGGAACTGCGCACGCTCGCCGGCGAAGTGGCCGGCGCAGGTGCAAACGATGCACAGCGGCGCGAGGCGAAGAGCCTGGCGACCCGCATGCGCCGGGACGCGCTGATGCTCGACCTCATGGATCTCGAGCGAATCTCGCAGCTCAAGGGCGCCCTCGCACGCAAGATCGAGGAACGCATCGCCGCGATCCGCTCGGTGGAGGCATCCGGCGACCTGCGCGCAGGGGAAGTCGCGTCCGCGCGCGTCAAGGCATCGAAGGCCGCCAAGGCCGCATTCGACGGCATGCTGGCGGATGAGAAGAAGAGTGCCGACGACGCGAGTTCCGCGCTGAAGCCGCTCGAGACCGCCGCCAGCGAGAAGACGCAGGAGGCAGAGTCGCTCGACATCGAGATCCAGGGCCTGCGCGCGCAGGCCGCGACCAGCGCGCCATCCAAGGCACTGCCGCTGATGCTCGATGCGCGGGCGAAGCTCGACCAGGCCCAGGACCTGCGCGTCGCGGCCTCCGAGTCCGAGCGCAATGCGGAATCGCACCGAAGCACCTTGCGCGTCACCGAGCGGGCGACCGCGGGCACCGACCCGATGGCGGCACTCCTCAACGGCCAGATCGCGGAAGCGACCAAGGCCCAGGACAGCGCCACGTCACGCGCATCCGCCGCGCGCAAGCGCATGATGGAGCTGGCAGGCGAAGCGGCCGGGTTCGCGAAGGAATACGGCACCATCCGGCAGGAGCTCTACGAACCCGCAGTCAAGAGCGTCACGGAGAACTTCGGCGGCGGCGACCTGGCCTCGAAGAACTCGACCGACGCGGCCATGATGTCGCTTGCCAAGGCACGGTTCGCGGGAATCCAGGTCGACGGCATCGACCAGGAAATGATCATGGCGTCCGCGGCACAGGCTGCCGGTGGATCGGCGGTCTCGGATGCCATGAACGCACTCCGCACCGAGCGCGGCACGCTGACGGCGAGTGCAAGGACCTCGCTGATCGAGGCGCGCGACGCGCTTTCGGGAGTGGAAGGCGCGGCTGCGAAGCCGCTCATGGACGCGGTTGCCAAGATGGCCGAATCGCTCGGCGTGGACATCGCCAAGCCGGTGGCGCCTGCCGCGCCGGCCTCGGACGGAGCCGCGCCTGACGCTGCAGCAGCTCCCGCCGACGCGGGAACTGCGCCGGCGGATGGCCAGGCTGCGCCAGCCGATGGCTCGTCAGCGGCCGCTCCAGGCACCGATGGCGGCGCGCCGGCAGAACAGCCCGCGACCCCGCCCGCAGACCCGGCGCAGGCAGAACCCAACAAGTAAGTCAACCACCCGCGTGGCGCAGCGCATCACGTGCGGCATCCCGCACGATGTCTGCGGCACGCGTGTCGAGCGCCACGGCGGCAAGCGCCGCGCGGAGTTCCGCGCGCAACGGTTCCGGCGTTTCGGGCGAACCGATCGCGGCGGCCGCGGCCAACGCCGCGTTGCGGCGCCACATGGATGCATTCGCACGGCGAAGCACGCCGTTGAGGAGCGCCGCTTCCCACGCAGCGTCGTCCCACCCCAGCAGCTCCAGGAGCGGGAATCCAGTGCGGAAGCCGCGGTAGGCCTCGTGCACTCCCGCCGCGCGCGATCGGTTGGTCGGCTGCGAATGCGGGCATGCCTCCTGGCAATCGTCGCAGCCGAAGAGCCAGTCGCCGGTGCATCCGACGAGTTCCGGGGCAACGCGGCCGCGCTCCTCGATGGTGATGGCGCTGATGCAGCGGCGTGCATCGACCGACCACGGCGTGATGGCCCCGGTGGGACACGCATCGATGCACCGCGTGCAGCTGCCGCACGGGTCAAGCGCCGGTTCACGCGCATCTCCGTCGCCGGCGGGCGGCGCCAGCGAGCCGTCGGCGCGGATGGGCGCGAGTTCGACCGTCGAGACCACCGCGCCAAGGAGCACCCACGATCCGATTCCACCGGGCGCAATCAGCAGCGTGTGCTTGCCGATCCGCCCCACCCCGGCGCGTTCGGCGTGCTCGCGCTCGAGGAGCGGCGCGGTGTCCACGCACACGCGGAGCCGCTGTCCCGGCCAGATGCGCGCCAGCTCCTGCACGAACGCCTCGAGGCGGGCACGGATCACCACGTGGTAGTCCTCGCCACGCGAATAGCGGGCGATGCGGCCCATGCCGGGTTCGCGTCGGTCGGGGCGGCCATCGGCGTAGCGGTCGGCCACGCAGAGCACGCTGCGCGCGCCGGGCACCAGGATGCCGGGGTCGAGCCTCCGCTCGATCTCCTCGGCCAGGTATCCCATGCCGCCCTGCTTTCCTTCGGCGATCCACGCGCGATAGGCCTCTGCATGGGCGCTCGGACGCGCCTCCGCGATCCCCGCCAAGGCGAAGCCATGCTCCCTGCAGCGCGCCAGCACGGCCCGCGCGCGCTCCAGCGGATCCGGGGAACGAAGCCCGTCCCCCGTGTGGTTCACCGCGCCACCCCGAGCATGCGCGCCAGCGGCGCCGGCGCAAGGTCCGGCACCAGGAGCGGCGTCCCAAGCACGGCGCCGGCGGCCAGGTAGCCCGAGCGCACCGCGCCTTCCATGGTGGCGGGCCAGCCGGTGCGCGTCCAGTCGCCCGCCAGGTACAGGTTGCGCACGCCGCCGTCGCGATCCATGCCGGTGGCCGCCGCCGACGGACGGATGCGCTCGAAGCCCGGCACCACCGCGAAGGTGGCGCGCTTCTCCTTGACGCTGCGCACGGAGACGGGTTCCACGCCGAGCGCGGCCGGGAACGCCCAGCGGATGTCCTCGAGG
>Ga0114967_10003281_pt1 | contig 13324 bp, 15 predicted proteins | sample M_130628_MF_Meta_FD_92639 | JGI IMG/M metagenome (GOLD analysis project Ga0114967, IMG submission 92639) | Freshwater microbial communities from Lake Montjoie, Canada to study carbon cycling - M_130628_MF_MetaG | ecosystem: Environmental > Aquatic > Freshwater > Lake | place: Lake Montjoie... | reverse complement strand
TTCGAACTGCTATCCAAGACCATGCACGTGATCCAGCTGGTTTCAAGGCACGTGCTCAGAGGTTTAAATCTAGCGAAATAGATTACTCATTTGGTGAAGAAATCAATGAAGCTGACTAAAAGCACTTTGATATGACCTTACCCGATGAACGGTATCGTGCAGTGGTTCAAACTAAAAAGTTTTTAGAACAACTACTGACCACTCCACGCATACCCCGAGCTGTCAAAGACAATGCCAGGTGGTGTTTGCGACACTATCCTACCGAATGGGATATGCAAATAGTATCACAGGAAGTGCCTGCTATATTTCAGGAACGGATGGAACCTTTACACAGAATGATTCTAAAATACGAACAGGATAAACAATGAAAATTGGTTTGAGCTATAGCCGTTGCGTCAGAGACATTGTAGACGGTGTTGTGGATATCAAAGATGTGTTGGTTGTTGTTAGTCGCACGGACTTTGACCCACGCGACGACGAACAATGGAAAGGCATTTGGGAAGGGTACGGCGGCGGACAAACTTTTGGTAGTCCGTTTAGTAATCCAGAATGGATAGACTACTCTGCCAAAGACGAATCTCGTGTCCGGGCAGTTAGTATCGACTTGTGGAACACAGGCAAACTACACCAACCTCGTAAGTTTGGAGCCAGGCCTCGCCGTATGAACTACTACTGGTTGGAAGTTGGTTTATCATCAGACGATATTGACAGTAACCCTACTGTAAAGAAAGCATGGGAACAGTTCCAATTGGTTGCAGGGCTGTCGGCTGTCAGCCCAGTTGGCAACAACTTTTGATCATCTCGAGTGTGCCAAATTAAAAAAATACTCCAGGAGTATTTTTTTTTGACTTCTTGATCTATATCTGTTAAACTGTAAACATGCAAAAAATAACGTTGCCATATATTGAAGACTATCTTGAAATTATGACAGGATATGCAACCACCAGCAGCGCACCGCCGCTGGTACTGAGTTTGGCTCGATATGATATACAGATATTAAACAGCATGGCTAGCCAAACAATAAGAGGAGTGGCGTTGACTGATCGTCAGGCACTACTTGCACACAAGTTGGTGGTCAAATACAAGCGGCAACTTGCAACACATGGAATTGATACTGGATTCCACGATGATGACGCCAAGTTCAGAATGCCCACTCGCACAATGGATCGTTCTCGAACTATATCATACTCGCATACCCGGGCTGGCATTGTGATACGATTTCCATACGACGATGCATTAATAAACATAATACGTGAAAGTACAAAAACAATACCAGGGGAATTGAAATTTGATCATACCATACGAGCATGGGTAGCCGCAGTGACCGAGCCGAGAATAATCTGGTTACAGGACTTGATTGCAAACCATCAATTTGAGGTAGATGACACAATATCCCAGTATATGGAAAAAGTACTTGAGTGCCAACAACAAACTTTTAAAATTGAGCTGTCAATTGGTACTGCTGCTTTGGAAATTAGCAATGCAGCAGACAGTTTGGTCAACTATATAAATGAAAAGGTAAAAGGGTTTGATTTTGACAATATTTTAAATCTTGTTGATTACAGTAGTGTGTTGGAATACACTGTTGATCCGTCTATTAGTCATGCATTGGTAAAGCAATACCCTGACACTGTATACAGACTTTTGACAAACAACACTGCACACATACCGCTGACTACTCCCAACTGTTTGGAAGAAATATTTCAATATGCCGAGTTGACCAACAGATGGCCTGTGTATGTGTATGAGAATACACAGGACCTGACCAGTAATAACACATTATTACACCTACAGCAATATTTTAAACAAGATGAAATACTCAGCGTGGGCAATCGCCAAAGAAAGATGGATCCCACTGGTTACCGTTGCATATATATAACCAATTGGCAACCCAGTTGGACCAACAGAATTCCTTTACTAATCACTCTAACTGCCATGATGGCCGGACCAAGAAAACAACAGATCATTCAGTGTTCAGAAAAGGTTGTATATTGTACCGGAGTCGTGTATAATCCAAGTTAACCTACAAATAATAATATGCCAGAATGCACCTTAGAGATATCAGACGAAGTCAATGTACGCATACGCGGACTAGATGTAGATACTCGTCGTCAGCTGGTCAACAAATACAAATTTGAAATCCCAGGAGCACGTTATCTACCAGCGGTAAGACTTGGCCGATGGGATGGCAAAATTTCTTATTTTCAACTCAGTGGCAGTACTTACATTAACCTGTTGCCTGAAATATTGCCTTGGCTTGAACAGCATGGATATGAGGTTGGTCTTGATGACACCCGTGATTATCAAACTCAATTTGAATTCACTGAAATAAATGAAGATTATTTCAAACATATCATGTGGCCCAAGGGGCATCCAGCTGCGGGTCAGCCAATTGAGATGCGGGACTACCAAGTTGAGATTGTTAATAAATTTCTATCCAATCCTCAATGCATACAAGAAATCGCTACCGGCGCCGGAAAAACTATTATCACAGCCAGTCTGAGTTCTGCGGTAAGTGCATATGGTCGTAGTATTGTTATTGTGCCCAACAAGAGCCTGGTAACGCAAACAGAAAAAGATTATATCAACACTGAGTTGGATGTGGGTGTGTTTTTTGGCGACAGAAAAGAATTTGGTCGCCAACATACAATATGCACCTGGCAAAGTTTGAATGTTTTGCTAAAAAATACCAAGGGCGGTGAAGCAGAAATCACCATCCAAGAATTCCTACTAGGAGTGGTATGCGTCATAGTTGACGAAGTACATATGGCCAAAGCAGATGCACTCAAATCATTATTGACTGGTCCAATGGCTCAGATTCCATTGCGATGGGGATTAACAGGTACCATACCCAAAGATAAATCTGAAGCAATGTCTTTACGTTGCAGTCTTGGCAATGTGATTGGCAAGTTGAGTGCCAGCGAACTACAGGATCAAGGAGTTCTGGCTGCATGTCATGTTAAAATTATGCAGCTACTGGATCATAGTGAGTATAGCAATTACCAAAGCGAATTGAAATTTTTACTTGAGTCGGCACCTAGACTAGACTACATTGGCGAAATAGTTAAACGAATACAGGAAACTGGGAATACATTGATCCTGATAGATAGGGTAGCAGCAGGGAAAGAATTGGTTGCACGACTAGGAGACCGAGCTGTGTTTGTCTCAGGCAGTACCAAAGCAAAGGACAGACAAGATGAATATGATGAAGTGGCAGAATCTAGTGATAAGATTATTGTGGCAACTTATGGTGTGGCCGCTGTGGGTATTAATATCCCTCGTATTTTTAACTTGGTTCTTATTGAGCCCGGAAAGAGCTTTGTTAGAGTTATCCAAAGTATTGGTCGAGGCATTAGAAAAGCTCAAGACAAAGACTTTGTACAAATCTGGGACATAACAAGTAGTTGCAAGTTTGCCAAGCGCCACTTAACACAAAGGAAAACTTTTTACAAAGAAGCAAATTACCCGTTCACAATAGAAAAAGTTGAATACAAATAATAACAATGGAATAATATGTCAAGAATACTTAACCTAGATAATAACAGAGCGTACGATATGAACGAGATCCCAGAAGAGGTGGATGATTTGCGTTTTTGTGTATTGGACAACAGTGATCCCAAGAACCCTGATTACTTTTACATCCCACTAATTTTCTTAGAAAGTTTCAATAGCCCTGCACTGGTGCTACGAATTGGGCAATGGACTGTTAAGATGCCAGTGGATTGGCAACTCCTAATAGGGGAACACGACACTGGCGACCTTGAAGTGATTCCTCTTACCAGTATCAACGATCGCGGATTCAGTGCATTTTGTTTTAATCCTATCAGTAGTTTTCGTCCAGAATTTCATGTTGTAGAGATAATTGATATCTATCAGGATGTCAAATGGTATTTTCCCAAACTCAAACCGGGGCAGATGCTAGCAGTGCCGGTTGAATCTGATGTTGATAAACCTCTTTGTGTGTTCTTTGTCAAGGACATCAGCCGTGCAAATGAAGTTGTTGATTACGGAAAAGCCTGGTAATGCCAATTTATGAAAGTCCGGATAAGGGTGAAACTGTGTATGTCAGACAAGAAGGCGAAACGTCCCGTCGCCTACATTCAGAGAGTGAAAAGAAAAAATCACTGCATGATGATGTAATGGAAAGTAAATTATGGGGAAATATCCGTCGTGCAGCCAGGACTAATCCTGCCTTGCAATCAGAGCTGGACCGTGTTATAATGTTCTATCATCTTTCAAAGAAAACAAAATGAGTAAACTAGACATTGCAAACGAAATGAAAGCATTTGATTTAAAAGATCGTGCTTTCTACGATAGTCTAAGTGACGAAGAGCGTAAAAAATTCAGCACATTCCTTATGCTTAAATGGGGTTGCAATGTTGAAGGCTCAGCAGAGCTACAAGAATGGTATCTACGTGTACACAATGAACGTGTGAATATTAACTTTTTTGATCTCGGGCGCCATCCAAAATTGCAATGGTTGTTGTGCACAACTGTTAGCCCTCTAATGGGTACTAAAAGACACTACTGGTTAAAGACCACAAAAAAGAACGATAACCGTGCACATAAATTTATCTCTGCACAGTTTCCTGAATTAAAAGAAGATGAAATTGATCTAATGGCTGAATTAAATACCATTGCGCAACTCAAAGATATGGCACGTGAGTTAGGCTGGGACGAGAAACGAATCAAAGCAGAGCTATGATATCAGAAGACGATATTTTGTCTATTTGGAAAAGCACAATTGTGGCCATACAAGAACCCAAACACATTTGCAAATTTTGCAACAGAGCATTTGTCAAGGAATCCACATTAAATAGTCATGCATGTGAAAAAAAGCGTAGACATCAACAAGAAAAAGAAACTGGCGTACAATGGGGATTTCAGGCATACGTACTGTTTTATAACAGTACACAGTCAATGGCAAAACCTAAAACTTATCAAGATTTCAGCGAAAGTTTGTACTACCTGGCGTTTGTCAAGTTTGGCCGTTACTGTGTTGGACTACGCTGTGTAAACGTTACTTTGTATACCCAATGGTTGCTGAAGAATAACAAAAAAATAGACCAATGGTGCTCGGACAAATTGTACGAATCCTGGCTAATTGAATATGTACGTAAAGAGTCAGTACAAGATGCACTTGAACGTGCCTTAAAGGAAATGCAAGAATATGCAGACACTCATCCAGAACTCAAGAACGGTTTCAACGATTATTTTCGCTATGCCAATAGCAATCGTATTGTATACCATATATCAACAGGACGAATTAGCCCTTGGGCTGTTTATAATTGCGCTTCGGGAATTACATTTCTTGGTCAACTCAATGAAGTGCAGGTAGGCATGATCATGCCATGCATTGATCCAGATTTTTGGCAGGCAAGATTTAAAGAGAACCAAAGTGATATCAAGTGGGCCAAAGAAATTTTAACGGCAGCAGGTTTATGAAATTTACCAGTGACATTGATATAGATTTTGGTAATCGGGATGATGTATTACGGTTAGTTAAACATATTCCAGCAAGTATATTCAGAGACGAAAAAATATTAAATCACAACTCAGGTATATACGTGACAGACATACCAATGGATCCTGTCACGGGCCGTGCCAGCATAGATTACCAAGCTGCTGAAGCTCGTGGATACATCAAGCTGGACTTTCTCAATGTAACCCTATATAATCAAGTAAGGGATGAACAGCATCTGTTACAACTAATGGCAAATGAACCTGCCTGGGACCGGTTGTATGATCGTGAATTCTGTGCCAAGCTAATTCACATAGGGAATCATTACGATACTTTAATTAAAATGCCGCAGGCTGTGAATTCTATTCCTAGATTGGCCATGTATCTGGCAATCATACGTCCGGCAAAAAGACACCTAATAGGGCTGCCTTGGGATCAAGTAGCCAAGACTGTCTGGGATAAACCCACAGACAACAGTTATTATTTTAAAAAGAGTCACTCAGTTGGTTATAGCCATTTGGTTGTAGTAAACATGAATCTACTAGAAGAGACTTCTAGTTAACTTTGCGTATCAGTGTTATAGATCTGCGTTTGCTACGCTTTGAGGCCATTTCTTTTAGATTAATATGTGGGCCTGTGTGAATTTTAACATCCTTGCTGTTTAATGTTTTAACGCAAAACTTAAACTCTGCCCATTCTTGTTTTAAAAATACATTGATAGGAATAATCCTATTGCTTTCCCACCACCACTGTTCCCCCAGATCCAAGAAGCGTTTCTTTTGTTCTGCTTCACGTAAACTTCCAAAATCGTAGATAGTGGTTATTTGTTCGTCGCAGTTTTGGATAATTCCAATGTATTCATTTCCGCCATAAGCAAGATATGTAATAAAGGGGTAACGGCTAAGTAGTTGTTTGATTTCTTGCACAGGCTAAATACTAAAATATATGATAACAATCTATTTATACCCGAACATCATTGAGGTCCAAATTTGGGACCCTGCTATCTTTACTACAAGGAATCAATACATGTATGCCAAACCTGTGACTATATACCAAGGAATTGATAATCCCATACAGGTAAAAGTTAAAAATCAAGATCAAAAACCAGTAAATATGACAAACAAGTTGATTCGTGTGGACATTCAAGATACATTGAATTCTTTGACTGTTCACACTTCTACTGTAACATTTAGTAATATTGCCAAAGGGTATGGTACGTTTATTATCAATAAGGACCTAACTGCATTACTTGATCAGCGCCAGTATAAATTAACTTTCAGGACAATTGATACAACCGACAACAATGCAGAACAACCGGTATATGTTGACGACAACTACCAGGTACCTTTGGATTTAATGGTATTGCCAGCATACTATGCTGACACGCCATAACATGTATCATGAATGTTAATAAATAACTAAAACAAGGACATTATTATGAAAATATCAGACCTTCTTAGGAATCTGGCAGATAAAATGGATTCTGGGTCCAGTGACTCAAATGACAATATTGAACAGGATACTGACAATGATCATTCACTAGATGGTGTAGGTACCATGGTGCCGCCATTGCAACAAAAAATTGAATTAATAAAAAAATCAACTGGCATTGATAATATCTACGATAATCCAGACAAAAACGACGACATTGAACAACTCAAAAAGATGGCTGGCATTACCCAACATCAAAATCAAACAATTGGTGACGACGAAGAATCTGATTGACCTGACATAGAGGAACTATAGTGTCATATACAAAAAAAATAAAAGCTGGTTTGGTACCAATTGATCCCAGTGAATTCATTGGGGATAAAGGTACAATATTTTATGACTTTGAAACCGGAGTCATGGCTCTCAGTGATGGCATTACACCAGGTGGCACCCCACTTGCCAGCGGTAACGGCCCTCGTGGTTATACCGGGTCAGCTGGATCAGGTTATACTGGAAGTACTGGTGTGGGTTATACTGGAAGTACCGGTGTGGGTTATACCGGGTCAGCTGGATCAGGTTATACTGGAAGTACTGGTGTGGGTTATACTGGAAGTACCGGTGTGGGTTATACCGGGTCAGCTGGATCGGGTTATACTGGAAGTACTGGTGTGGGTTATACTGGAAGTACCGGTGTGGGTTATACCGGGTCAGCTGGATCGGGTATTGGAGACTTTGGTCGCGGATTTACTAATACCCTAGACAATGGAAAAATTACCACCAGCAAACTGTACAATGAAAATCCTAATCCAGGACTTAACAATCAATACACATTAGAAGTCACCAATGGAGGTGTTGTGGCATTACCAGATGGTAGCATCATCAACGGTGCCACATTAAAAACTGTTCCCGGCAACTATGCCGGTATCACGGCAGGACCGGCAAGCCCTGCCGGACGTGATGAAGATTCGTGGGTATGGGTAGACAATGACGGTGCTACTATTGCTACCAAATACAGCACAAGCAACTTTCAATGGAAGTTTGACAACGATGGTAATTTAACATTTCCCAACGGTGGAAAATTCAATGACCCATATGGTGACGGTGCTGTAAATTTAAGTGGCAACCAAAATCTATATGCTGGATTAGTCAGTTACGATACTAAATCTTGGATTGGGGTTGTAGACGCAACTTATAGTCAGTCTGATTTTAATGTAGCCGGCGGTGGCTTTTTTATTCAAACAGATATACACGGAGCATTAAACACCTGGGCATTTAATGCCATTGGTGGATTAACATTTCCAGACAACACAGTACAAACAACGGCCTATCCTGGAAACGTTACAATAGTTCAACAAGATACAGCACCAACAGCCAGTAATGGAGAATTATGGTTCAACACAGTAGAAGGTAGACTCTACATCAAGTATAGCAATCAGTGGATTGATGCAGCACCATTGATAATGCCCGTACCAGACACTGACATTGATGTAGTTAGCATTACATTTGCAGATGCTAGTGTTCAAACTACAGCCTTTACTGGAGTTGCTGCAACAGGTTATACCGGTTCGTTGGGATACACTGGATATACTGGATCTGTTGGTAATATTGGCTACACTGGATCCTTTGGTAATATTGGCTACACTGGATCCTTTGGTAATATTGGCTACACTGGATCCTTTGGTAATATTGGCTACACTGGATCCTTTGGTAATATTGGCTACACTGGCTCGTCGGGTGGCACAGGCAACACTCTAGTCAATGGCAGTTACATAGTCAGCCTGGAGGCAGATGGTAACTTAACATTACCAGCAGGTAGCACCTTGGGTGAAACAGCCAATACCATAGTTATCTCACCACCTGGAGCAACCTCTGGGCAGAGTTTGGTCATTCGCCCAACAAACACCTGGAGTTTAACCTCTGATCACCCATCTGGATTTGCCCCTGGCGATTCAATAACTATAACATTTGTACCAAATGCCGGCAGTTATGTCTTCGGGAACGCTGCCTACACATTTACAGATTGTACCGAGGAACAATTAGGTAGATCACTGACTGGTTCATTGGCGTACCAAGAAGACCAACAACAAGCATTAACTTGGACTATTCCCAGTATAAGCAATATAACATCATTTACCTTTACAATTGACAATATTGTATTTCCTGGAAGCGCCGATCCTTTTATAACACTCACTAGAAACGGTAGTGTCAGCAACGAACCTGGGCATTTACATCTAGTAGCAGGCAATCCTACTACAGTTGATCTATATCTAGGCGATGATAATCAATATGTCAAGATAGAAAAGAATGGTGGCAATGTTGTTGTAGGTACAAACACAAATACCAATCATTGGACCTTTGGTACTAACAGCACATTAACATTTCCGGACGCCACAGTACAAACCACAGCTTGGCCTGGTTCATCGCCGGCTCCGACCAATGGTGATGGCACAAGTGGTAATGCATGGATGACATTTTATGCAGATGGCGCATGGCAGAGTACATCTAAAGTAACAATTAACCCTGTTGCAGGCATGTTGACATTAAGTGGAACTGGTGGGGCTGGCGGCATAACATTGCCAAACAGCGGAGTCATTGATGTAGGACTTCAACTTGGTACTACACCGGGACTGATTAGAAAAATTTATAGTGAGTATTTAGGCGGGTACGCTCTTCCCAGTCCAACATACAGTGAATTAGTGGCAGCAATAGCCACCTGGACTGCCGATGCTACAGCTACAGTGACTCCCATCTATTGGACCGGTATTATTGAACAAACTTGGGAACTTACTGGATACTTTAGAGCACCAGAAGCTGGAACTTATACATTTAACGTATCCGCTGACGATTATTATTTCATTGTAATTGATGGTGATATTGATCCAGTTCCAGAAGTAAACACTCCAGCCGTGGTTGTACTGACACAGGGACAGGTAGTTTCCTATAAGGTGTTGTATGCCAATGTTGCCGGTAGTGGTACTTTAGACTTGCAGTGGAAAAATACCGTTTCACAGATTTCTTATACTAGCAATTTTAGCGGACTAATTGCTATCAACACAGGCGGAACTGTAGACCTTACAATAGACAATAGTAAATGGGTGTTTGGCACAGATGGTAGTACAACATTGCCAACAGTACTTTGGAATTATGTGCCAACAACTTTTACAGCAATTCCTGTAACATTTGGACAAACAAGTTTAACATTTACTGTACAACCAAACAACACTATTACCAATATGAGTGTGGTTTCGGGCGCAGGTGGGTATGGACCAAACAGTTTCAACTTAACCATACCGGGAACAACATTCCCAGGCGGAACGTCACCCGCTAATGATATTATGTTTAATGTTCAAACATTTGAAACTGCTGGACCAGTATATTCCACTGATCCAACTAGTGCAGTTGCTTATGTCAGCGGAACACCACCGCCAAGATATGACAACATTGCCAGTGCAGGCTCAGTGGGTATTGGAGCAAACAACAGCCATTGGACTTTTGGCAGCAACGGTAATCTAACATTACCAGCAGGTGGTACTATTAACAACAGCGGTGGTACTGTGTACAAAGTTGCACCAACCTACGGATCGTTTCATAGTAATGTCACACAAACTAATACCAGTGTGGGCAATGCTATTCCTATCAGTTACAATGTAACTGATCTCAGCAACGGTGTTAACATCACCGGTGCAGGTGCAACTGAAATTAGAATAGCCGCTGCTGGTGTTTACAACATTCAATTCAGTTTGCAAGTGCGTAAAACAGATAGTGGGGCTGATACCGTGTATATTTGGTTAGACAAAAACGGAAGCACCGTTGATAACAGTGGCACTGCTCTTTTCCTAACTGGCAGCGGTGCCGCAGAAGTGGCGGCTTGGAATTTTGTTGTCAATGCAGCAGCCAACGATTACTATCGACTAATGTGGATGAGTACGGATAGTCATGTTGAGATAGTTGCAGTGACTCCCGGTGCTGTGGTGCCAGCGATTCCATCAGTAATACTTACAGTAGTTCCTGTAGGTACCTAAAGTGGCCATAATTTTTAACTAACCCAGGAACAAATTTTAGTATCACTATGTCAATGACCTTACAATTATTAAATATTAACAAACAGCTAAATATGGATAGGACAAGAAAATGGCAATAGCATTTCCAACAGAACCCGTAACAGGACAAGAATATGTAGCAGATAACTCTGCTACATATCAATGGACCGGTAGCATCTGGAGCACCCAAGTTCCTTGGGTCGCCAGCAGATCGCAGTATGTAGCAGACGGCGGGGTCGCCGATCAAACCTACAATGACAATATAGACAACACCATTGGTGGAGGCGGAGCATAAAAATGACAACAAGAATCAAACTACGTAGAGATACAGCCACAAACTGGACAACAACAAATCCAATCTTAGCCGCAGGTGAACCAGGTTTAGAAACCGACACCGGTGAGATCAAGTATGGCGACGGTACTAGCCATTGGAATGTGCTTGATTATAGTGGCAATGGATCACTCACATCCACCAGCAGTATTGAAGTACAAACTGGCGATGCGGATCGTTGGTTAGTGCGACTGCGTAGAGAAGACGATGAGCAGGATCCCAGTTTCCAGGGTGTCACAGTTTACAGCACCAACTACGACAGTGAGGGCAATGCCATTGTGGTTGCTCAAATTGATCTTGACGGTAATGATAGTGGTGATGGCATAGTGGTTGCCAAGTTCACATCAGCAGGAGTGTTGGTGTGGAAGAAAAGCATAGGTGCTCTTGATGGTAACTACTATCCAGAAAGCAATGCTGTGATCGACAGCAGTGACAACATCTTACTAGCAGTGAATCCAGATAGCTCACTAAGTAAAATCATTGTCAAAATCAACGGTGCTACTGGTGCTGTGATATTCAGCGAAGAATTAGCATTGAACGACTCGTTCAATATCCGAGCCATGGCAGTTGACAGCAGCAACAACATCATCATTGGTGGTGAGTTTAATTTCTCTGGTAACAACACAGGGTTTGTGGCCAAACTGAATCCCACTGCTACCACCATCACTTGGCAAAAAGATTTGTCAGTTGACAGCAGTTACTCATACATTTATTCAGTGGCAGTGGATTTCAACAACGACATCATTGCGGCGGGCTATGTGGAAGTTGAGATCACAGTCAACGGTGCCACAACTACAAACGGTCAAATATTAGTGGCCAAGCTCACTTCAGCAGGCGGATTGGGTTGGCAAAAGACCGTGGCACTGGACAGCGAAACACCCTTTGGCTTGGCTTTTAATGTCAGTGTTGACAGCGTGGGCAACAGTTATGTTACTGGCGCCTACTATGTTGACAACGCAGAATCAGATAGTTTCAGCGGCTTTGGCGGCTACGCCAAGAAAAGCAATGCTGTTTTCTTATTCAAAATGACCACTCTGGGTGCGATATCCTGGGATCGTAGAGTTGGCCCGGGATCGTGTGATTGGGTTGGTGTCAGCACAGCGGTAGGCAGCGATGGCGACTTATAACTGTTGGCCAGCACTTATCAACTGAACCCAGCAGGTGGCGCAGACCCAAGTTTAGGCTATTGGAATGCCACATTGGCTCTGGCTCGATACAATAAAACCACAGGTGCTGTGATCTGGCAGAGTTATTTTGACAATCCCAACTCACAAGAAATTCCCGGTTCACTCAATGATATTCCTTGGGATGACGGTGCGGCCGATAATATATCAGTGCATGGAGACAAGATACTTATCGGTGGTGCTGTTAGACTGGGAGCAAGTGGCCCAGACCTAGTGGATGGCAACGCTGATGATGATTATTTTACTCAAGGCTTCCTAGCACAGTTTGACACTGCGGCCACACAGTGGTCAGCAGAAGGTTGGTCCTTATCAACAAGTCGTATTCCAGGTAGATTGATGAACACCCTGGTAGCAGTTAACGGTCCAGTGGCACTACAAACTGACATTGCCCTGAACCCAGAAGGTTCTATAATGCTGTCCACAGTGGCAGTGGGTATCAGCGTGAGACGAAACACCAGCCGGATCAACACTTGGACGTTTGGCAAGGACGGCACATTCACAGCACCAGCAGATGCTGACATTCGCCTACAACAACGTCAGTTGGGTTCGGCCACAATGTATGGCGTGTTTAATAACGATGGAGATGACATTTGGTTTGAAAGTGTGTGCCACGACGCAGACGGATTTGCCTATGCTGTGGGCAGTGACTGGTGGGATGGCAATCGTGCTCACATTTACAAGTTCACACCAGAAGGTTCAGCAGTGTGGCAAAGAGAACTACGCAGTGGAACTGGCGCCCAGTTTACTGTGGAGGTCATATCAGGTGTCTACTCTGTTCCCACAGTGACCTTCGGTGGTTATAACTATAAAGTAGGTGATAGGATCATTATTGATGGCGACAGTCTCGGAGGCGATGCCAGCAATACATTGGTGTTAG
>Ga0114967_10003280_pt1 | contig 13324 bp, 11 predicted proteins | sample M_130628_MF_Meta_FD_92639 | JGI IMG/M metagenome (GOLD analysis project Ga0114967, IMG submission 92639) | Freshwater microbial communities from Lake Montjoie, Canada to study carbon cycling - M_130628_MF_MetaG | ecosystem: Environmental > Aquatic > Freshwater > Lake | place: Lake Montjoie... | reverse complement strand
TGGCTCATGCAGCGGCATCCGGAGAACCGCCCGGCAGATGCCAATGAAGCCCTCTCGGTCCTCCGCCGCATCCGTCAGGGGCAAGCGCCTGGTTGGCCCTCCAGCATGTTCCGCCAGACCCGGCCTGTCCCAGACCCCGCCTCCGGCAAAAAAACCACCGCCTTAAAACCACCCAGCCACCAGGAACGCCGCAAGCCCCGGCCTCTGCGCTACATCATCCCAGCTATGGGCACCGCTGCCCTCTTCTCGGTCAGCCTCGTTGCCTGGCAACACTGGCAGGCCACCAACGCCGCCTACGCGGCAGACCCCCCTGTGCACGCCGCCACCGCCAGCAGCATCCTCGCGGCTGCCCGCACCGCCGCCGCTGCCGCCAATACCACGGCCCAAGTCCCGGCCAAATCGATTCCAGCCCCGCCCACGCAGATCACCGCCCCGGTGGTCGATAACCGCTAGTAAGACTGCACTCCAGGGCCACTCCTCCGGTTTTGCGTCTGCCGGACGATTTTCCAGAGCACGGGAAATTTTCGTTTTTAGCTACCGCAGTTGGCCCGACGATGCTACACACCCGGCATGTCCCGCCCTCCCCTGCCAAAAATCCTTCCGCTCAGCCTCATCCTGGCCCTGTTGCCCGCCCTGCCCGGCTGCAAGCAAACCACGTTCAAATTCCCCTCCCTGCCCAAACTTTCCTTCAAAAAGAAAGGTGAGCCCGCCGACCCTGCCGCCAAACCCACTGAAGACGCGGCCAAACCCGCCAGTGCCGGTGACAAACCTGCCGCCCCCACCAGCCTCAGCCCGGAAGAGACGGCCTTCCTCGAAAAATGCGCCACCCTGGGCAAAGCCGGCGGCACCTTCGCCGGTCTGGATGGCTGGAATTTCTCTTCCAGCGAACTGCAGCGCCTCGCCCAACTCAAGGACCCTAACGCCCCCTCCGTCCGCGAGGCCACCGAAGCCATCCTGGACTTCCGCAACAGCCTGAAACGCAAAGGCATCGAACTCGTCCTCGTTCCGGTCCCGCCCAAAGCCATCATCTTCCCGGACAAACTGGACAAGGACCTCAAAATAAAATCCTGGTTCAGAAAACCCGGCCGGCTCGACTCCACCCTCCAGTCCATTTACTCCAATCTCGCCAGCAAAGGAGTCAAAGTCGTCGACCCCACTTCCGCCCTCCTCGCCTCCCGCGGGGACCGCAAAGCCGGCCCTGTTTTCCCGCGCACCGCCGCCGTCTGGTCCCCCCGCGGGGCCGAAATCACCGCCGGCCTCATTGCCTCCAACATCAAAGGGGCCAAGTGGGCGAATCAACCCGGAAAGGATGGCGCGCTGATCACCGAAGCCACCACCATCTCCTACACCGGCCCCCTCCTCTCCGGCACGGCTGCCGCCGAAACCCTCGCCGTCCGCAATATCGGACGATCTTCCGAAGGCAAGATGCGCTCCGTCACCTTCTCCACCGGCGGCCATCCCCTCACCCTCATCGGCGATGCCTCCCTCCTGTCCTGGCGGGAGGCGAACAACCCCGCCGGCTCCAACGGCACCTTCGCCAGCCTCGCCGATCAGCTCGCCTTCGAACTGCAAACCACCCCCGACCTTTTCCCCGGCAAGACCGATGGCCGCAACGCCTCCCGCCTCCGCCTCCTCCGCGACATTTCCAATGGACGCGATCCCCTGAGCGATTCCAAAACCCTCGTCTGGGTCATTCAAGCCACCGACTTCGCCCTTAGCGACTGGCAAAACGTCCCGCTCACTGTCGCCACCCGCGAAAGTGTGCCGAAGTCCAATGCCTCCTCCATCCCCATGTTCCAGGCCCCGCCCGTGACCCTCATCCCGGACCGCTCCAGCGCCCCCATCGCCCCACCCACAACCCCTTCCCCGGAATCTCCTGCCCCGTCCAGCAACGGCGAACCCGCCCTGCCGGAACTCCCCCGCTGATCCCTGCAATTTCCCGTTGCCCCCGGACCAGACCCCACTACACTGCGTCTCCAACCAATTCCCAACGCTAACTCAATCTCATGGGCCAACAACTCAATAAAATCGTAAAACGCAAACGCCGCCTCGCCCGAGTGAAGCGCAAAAAAGAACTCGTCCGCGACATGAAAGCCAATCCGGCCCTCGCGAAAAAAGCTTCTGAAACCAAAAAAGCTGCGGTTGCTCCCAAAAAGAAAGCCGTTGCTGCCAAAAAGCCAGCCGCCAAAAAAGCGGACGCCGCCGTGGAAACCCCGGAGACCACCGCAGAAGCCTAAGCCTTCCCCCGGATTCCCTGACAAGGCCGCCTCCCTCACCGGATGGCGGCCTTTTGATTTTCCCCCGGTCCCGCGTGCCTTCACGGCATCCCTGGGCCTCCACGTGAATGCGCATGGCTTGCCATTGTGCGGCACGGTTTCCTGAATTTCATATCCTGACCCTGAATTCCCCCAAACACCCCACTCCATGGACAAATCAGCCAAAGCCTTCCTGCATCAACTCCTCGGCACCCCCAGCCCCACCGGCTTTGAAATCGGCGGCCAGCGCGTTTGGGCCGGCTACGTCAAAGCCTTCAGTGACCGTGTGGAAAATGACGCCTACGGCAGCGCCTGGGCCGTGCTCGAAGGGAAATCCCCGGTGAAACTCATGCTCGAAGCCCATGCCGACGAAATCGGCTATATGGTCAAGCATATCACCAAGGAGGGTTTCATCCACGTGGACCGCATCGGCGGCAGTGACTACGCCACCGCCCGCGGGCGGAAGCTCATTTTCCAAGGCGAAAACGGCCCAGTGAAAGGTATCATCGGCAACACCGCCATCCACATCCGCGACCGGACCGGCGGCGAGAAAGCCCCCGAAGTCCATGAATTGTATGTCGATGTCGGGGCAGACTCGGACAAGGAAGTCGCCAAGCTGGGCCTGCGCGTGGGCCACCCCGCGGTGTATGCCGACAGCCTGGAGGAATTTGGTGAGGGCCGCCTCTGTGGCCGCGCCATCGATAACCGCATGGGCGGCTTCATCATCGCCGAAGTCATGCGCCGCCTGCACAAACAAAAGGCCAAACTGCCCGTCACCGTCATCGCCGCCAACTGCGTGCAGGAGGAAATCGGCGGCTACGGGGCCCGCATGGTGACCTACCGTCTCCAGCCGGATGTCGCCATCTGTCTGGACGTCACCCACGCGACTGACACCCCCGGCATCGAAAAAGCCAAGCACGGCAGCGTCAAACTGGGAGCCGGCCCGAGCGTCACCCACGGCACCGCCTGCCACCCGCTCGTCGTGAAAAAAATCGAGAAAGTCGCGGACAAGGAAAAGATCCCCCTCCAGCACGAATCCTCCTCCCGCTACAGCGGCACCGACACGGACTCCATGTATCACATCCGCTCCGGCACCCCCTGCGCCCTCGTCTCCCTGCCCCTGCGCTACATGCACAGCGTCGTGGAACTGGTGGACCTGAAGGACGTTGAGCACGTCATCCAACTCCTCACCGCCTTCGCCCTGAACATGAAGCCGGACGAGACCTTCGGGCATCAGTTGTGAAAGATCGGAAAATATCACAACCGGGAATGGCCAGTGTCATTCGACCCCGTGCCATTTCCCGAGCTTCCATTTTAAAGTCATTGGCCGAGATGCCAAAGACTAACTGGGTGGTGCCGCCACGCTGTCCGGCTTGGACGCGCGGTCCGCAGGACGGGAGGTGATTTCTTCAAACCGGTGCTCGTAGTCCGGGTGATTCGTTCCCATCAGACGGTCCCAGAAGTTGAAATAAAGCCCGTAGTTCCCCCTCATTTTTTCGTGGTGCATGATGTGGTTCGTCGGGGTGTTCAGAAGGAACCGGATGGGGGACTGCATGAACCGGGGCCGGTTGTATTCATAGCCGGTATGCCCCACGACGTTGAAGAACATCTGCCACAGCATAAAAACCCCAAAGGCCGTCAGGTGGACCGGCATGAGGGAGATCGCCAATGGGAAAATGGCCGCCTGCACGACCGCTTCCGCCGGACTGAAGGCAAAGGAAGCCCAGGGAGTGGGATTGCTGAAAAGATGGTGGGTGCGGTGAAAATAACGGAACAAGCGCCGGTGATGCATCGCCCGGTGCGTCCAGTAAAACCACGTATCGTGCAGCAGAATCATCAGGCCGATGCTGGCCCACCACCAACTCATCGGGCGCTCGGAGATTTTCCAATAAACCTGCGTCCAACCCTGCCGCACTGCCAGCAGGGTCAGCACCGCCACGACACTGAAAATCACCACCGTGACAATGGAATGTTTAATTTCCAGACGCACCTGCGCGGATTCCGGCATCACTTGGATGATCTTCCGGTGAAACCACTGCCGCCGGAACCACAGGTATCCCAGAGCCCAGGCGAGACTGGCAAAAAACAGATACCGCACGAGCGTCGAAGCCGTTGCCGCCATCAGAATCTCCAGCCAGGTCAATTCGTTCATAAAAAGATTCATGGGATGGTGGAAATGCCGGACAAACTTGGGAAGCCCAGCTTTTGGAGCCTACCGTAGAGCACCGCAGCAGGCAGGCAAAAAGCAACTGTAACCACGGAACAGGGAACCTCTCCCATGGTTTCAGGCAGCACCAAAGTCAATTCTCTGCGAATTCATCCTGGGGGAAACCTGGCTTTCTCAATTCAACAAGGCATCCAGAGCTGGCGCGAGGCGGGCGGCAAGGTCCACCGCAAACCAGGCAGCAAGGGCCCCTGTGATCACGTCCAGCGTGTAGTGAGCCCGCAGCACCAGCACAATTCCCACCTCACCCAGCGCAATCAGCACCGCCACCGCCCCCAGCCACCAGGGAGCGACCTGGCAGATTTCGAGGGCTCCCAGCACTGCCAATGCGGTATGGCCCGAAAAGAAAAAATCATTCCCTACCGCATATGTGACCAGAACGCTCGGCACCCCGGGATCCCGCCAGATCATGCCAGGTGGCGGAGGCAAGGTGCAGCAGAACTGGCAAACCTGCCGCAGGCTGAACACGATGAGAATCGCGAGGAAGGGAGCAAAAGTGCGTCCAAAGACCGACAACACGATCATCGACAAGCCCAGCAAATCGATGAAAAAGGAGCTGATCGCCAAGGCACGGTCAGCCGCTTTTTCATGCTCCATAAAATACTGATGCCACCGCCCCGTGGCGCGGTGCACGGCATCCCCCATCGCGCAGTCACCATCCGGCTTCCGGGCAATCAAGCGCTGGCTCCAAAACCAGATGACCAGGGCTCCAGCAATCACCAGAACTTTTAAAAAGAGAGGGTTCATCGGTTTTCCATGCCGCCCGGGGCACGGCGGCGAAAGGTTTTGGATGATTCCAGCAACTGCTCCATTTGCTGCCGCAGGGCCAGCGTCACCGGATCCCCTTCCCCGGAGCGTTCCCGGTTGGGGCTGACTTCAATAGCATCGCCCACGGTGATCACCGCCCGGATCGGGAAATGTGGTCTGGCAACATCAGTCAGGTCCTCCTCGTATCGCTCCAGCGTTTCCAGCAGGTGTTCCGCAGTCGCATCTGCAAGCGGATCCCCGGAATAACAATGCAACTGTTGCACCAGATAAAGTTCCGTCAGGTGCCGCCAGCGCTCCGCGCGTTCCGCCTCCGGGAGTTCCCCGGCCACCATGTCAGGCAGGATCGCGGCGCGCAGCCGCTTCACCCGGACCATCGGATCCCCATCATGACGGCTGGCACACCATTCTATTTCCAGAGGGGCGAGCAGATGATCGATCAACCGCGCCAGGCGGGCGGGAAAAGGGCCGATCTGAGCGGTGCCCATGTATTCAATTTCCTTCAACGTCAGGAGGGCTCCGCCAATTTTCCACAAGCGCTCCCGGAGGGATAGCTGGTCCTGAACCTGCCATGATAGGCGCTTTTCTATCTCCGCGATCACCGGCGTCAGGGTCTTTGCCAAATCCCCCTCAAAGAAATAGCGGATGAACACAGGATGAATCACCACCTTGCCGGCATGGCGCTGTTTCGCCGCTGCCCGGGCAATGAACGCCGGTCCTTCCATGAAGTTGACCAGACGGTCATTGCTCCGGGTGATGATGCCTTCGGCAAAAATCACGAGCGGATTTTTCCCCTCAGCCACCGAGTGAATGGCGCATTTCAGCGACTCCCGGTCCATGCCCTCCCGGTAGACGCTGAAGCCACCCAGACGTGGCAGCAAAAACCGCTGCACCACACTGCTCATGAATACATGCCAGCTGGCGATGATGTGAAACGGCCGCCGCACCGCCGCCGCCAGCGAGTCCAGCACCATCGGATCGCAGGGGCGGCAATGATTTCCCACCAGCATAATCCCGTGGCCCGCCGCCAGGGACGCCTGCAACTTTTCCGTTCCATGGCATTCGACGGCGGAAACACCATAGGTTTTCCGCAACTGGCGCGGCAGCAGGCGGCGCACCAGCCCATGCCAGAACCAGCTCAGGCGCGGCGGGATAAACCGGTATGGTTTGTCAATAACAACGTTTTGCATGGTCAGGATTCCTTTTGCAGTTCAGGCTTCGCGCCAACGGGCCACCATGTCAGGCACCGCCCGGGGACGGGACCGGGACACCAGCAGTCCAGCCAGCGCAGCAATGACGCCACACACCAGAAAGATCTGGCCGTAGCTGAATTTCAGCGCACCGGACAGCAGCGTCTGCGTCAGGGCCGCAGCCGCGATCCCGACCCACGAGAGCCAACTGGCAGCCCCCTGGACCGCTCCCTTGGTCTGCACGGTGGGGCGGTCCTGCAAGACCGAGACGATGGGCACGATGAACAACCCACCCCCCAGCCCCAGCAGGGCCAGTGCGCTGGCAAAAACAGGGCGGCCCAGCCCAGGACATCCCAGCCAGAACCCTGCCAAAGCCATCAGACCCGCCCCCACCGGGATCAGCCCATACTCTATTCGTCCCTTGGAAAGCCGCCCCGCCACCACACTGCCCATGCCGATCCCCAGGCTCAAAGCCGCCTGAAGCCAAGCCTGTTGCGTGGGCTTCAGATGGAAAATGTTCTGGGCATACAGCGCCAGATTCAGCTGCACCAGCGTCGCCACAAAAAAGAAGGCCGTATTCCCCCAGGTGGCCCGCCAGAGATCCCGGTCCAGCTTCATGAGGCGCAGATTGCTCCAGATTTCACCCACTATATTCCAGCGGAATTTCCGGTCAGGATCCGCCGCAGGCACCTTCGCGATGCCCAGGCTGGTGGCCACCCCAAAAGCCGCAAGACCAGCCAGCAGCAGGCCGGAAATAAACACCCGGTCCGCCAGCGTCTCTGCCAGCCAGCCACCGGCAAAGGTGCCGAGAATAATCCCAATGAAGGTGAGGAGTTCCAGGATGCCATTCCCTGCCGAAAGTCGCCTCACCGGCAGCACCTCGGGCATGATCCCGTATTTGGCTGGAGCAAAGAAAGTGCTGTGCACTCCCATCAGGCAGATCGCCGCAAGTTGCAGGGATTGGTTTTCCCGGGCCAGTGCGAAGGCGGCAAAGAGCATGATGCCCACTTCCGCGAGCTTCACCCCGATCATCACCGAGCGCTTGCTGAAGCGGTCGGCCATCCACCCCCCGAGGGTCGAAAACAGCAGGAATGGCACCGCAAAAAGCAGCGCGGCATGGCTGGCGAAGGCATCCTTTTGCCCCTGCCCCAGAGTCACCGAGGCCAGAACCGGGAAAACCACCAGCCAGCGCAGCGCATTGTCGGAAAACGCCCCCTGAAACTGGGTGAACATCAGATTCCAAAAACCCCGTGGCCAGGAAACAGCAGATTTTTCGTTCATTTTCATGGAAGTCAGGCGGTGAAAAATCAGGCAGGAATGGCAACGGGAGCGGCAGGGCACAGCTTCTTCAGAAGGAAGTGAGTGGGCACAAACACCAGACTGATCAGCGCCGTAATCCAGGCCACGAGGTAAGCCGGGGCTGGCAGAAGCTGCTGCGGAGCCGCATCATCCATCCCGAAGACATAATTGATATTGCGGGGGATCTTCGGATCAGCCAGCACCGCACCGGCCGCAGGAAGGAAGAAGTAAGCGGTCAGACACAGGCCGAGGCAAATCAGCGTCCACCCCGCCAGAGCGCGGCGGTCATAGCCGGTTTTGCGCACCAGATAGACCAGCAAAAATGGCAACCAGCCATGAAACAGCGAAAGCCCCCGCAGGAACAGCGAACGGTTTTCCTCAAACATGTAACCTGTCATTCCCGTCAGATGGCCGCCACAAAGCTGCACCACGAAGTCCGTGCACCACAGCGCCTGCGGAATCAGGATCCCCACCGCCGGCAGCGAGACCAGCAGCGCATCCTCCCGCCAAATCCCCACCAGCGTCAGCAGCAGCGCCACATCGCAGAAATAGAGGAAATTCGTGGGTCCGTAGTTGAACCAATAAACCGGAATCATCACCGTCAGAAACGCCGTGTAAGCCCACTTCAGCCAAACCGGGATCCGGCTCGCAGACCTGCCGCCGGCAGCAAGAAGGCCGCCTGCGGTGGGAGACGCAGCAGCGGCCGGAATGCCCGCAGCAGAGGAGTGATGATTGATGGAGGATGTTTTCATGGGATGGATAAGTTGGCTTTCGTTGCCGCAATACCTTTCCGGCCTGTTCAAGGAATACGGAAATTGAATCCATCAATGACCTCATCGACTGGCCCGATGATGTGCCCGACAACTCCTGTTGCCCGGCTGGGCGTGAACGCGGAAGGCGGGAGATGTTCGCGCCTTTACGGCGTGTCATCAGGCCATTTGTCAAACCTCCGGATTGCAGTCAATCCTTGACCCTCCCATCCGCTTTCATGTAATCCTGTCAGCCATGAACCACCGCACCTCCTCCCAGGGCTTCACCCGCAAGGAACTTCTGGTAGCCGTGGCTATCATCCTCCTTTCCGGCTGCTGCGTGGTTGCGGTTTTTCTCCATACGCTCCGCAGGGACGCACGGAGAGGAAGAGTAAACACCACCTCCAAAACGGGCCGCGATATCTACACCGTGCTGTCGGCATGGGCGGCAGATCATAACGGGGAGTTCCCCACCGCCCGGCAATATTCCAACGAAGCCTTCCGGGAACTTTTTAAAGCCAAGCTGGTAGATAGCGAAAACCTTTTTTGGATTTCAGGGGATGCATGGCACAAAAATTCCCCTTCCGGCGACTGGAAAATGCCGCCGGACAACGAGATCGGCACCGCCCCAGATTTTGCCGAAGCCCTCATGGCTGGCGAATGCGCCTGGGCCTACGTAACCGGCCTCAACCAGCAATCCGATCCCCAACTTCCCCTGCTGGCCAATGCCTTTTCCGAATCCGTGGGGGTTTACACCAAGGACAAATCCCGCAAAGGCGGCGTGTTTCTGGGAGAAAAATGCGCCTGGGTCACGGTGTCAGGAAGCGCCAAAGCCTCAGAGCTGAGCCCGGACTTCCGGCTCCGGGAAATCAAGGACGGCCAAAAATCCGACGTCTTCTCCAAAGCCTGGGGCACCAATCCCGATAACCTCAAAAACCCGGAAGGCTGAAGAGACAGCAACCCTGGGTTCTATTCTTGCTCTGAGCCACCCGACTGGATCCCGGAGGGATCACAGCCATTTGCCGGTGGTTGAGCGCAGCGACACCACCGGAAACCCGGCCCATAAAATCCTCGCGACCCCGGCAGGGGTCGCAGTCCCATCCAATGCCCAACGATCAACCCGATTCCAGAGGACCTGCGACCCCTGCCGGGGTCGAAACGGTGGTGGCGTGATTTTCCGGTGGTGTCGCTCCGCTCAACCACCGGCTAATAGCTGTCAAGCCTCCGGCTTGATGGCAACGCTTTGAAGCAATCCCTTGCCCATTCCCTTGCCCATTCCCTTGCCCATCCCCTTGCCCATCCCCTTGGCTAATGCTTTGGTAGCTTCGCTGAAAGGCAGTCATTGACGGACCTCCCTGTTATCATGTAATCCTGTCAGCCATGGACCACCGCTCCTCCCCTCAAGGCTTTACCCGCAAGGAATTTCTGGTATCCGTGGCTATCATCCTCCTTTCCGGCTGCTGCGTAGTCGCAGTTTTTCTCCATACGCTCCGCAGGGACGCACGGAGAATAAAGGCCTCCACCACCTACAAAACCGGCCACGACATTCTCACCATGCTGTCAGCATGGGCTGCGGACCATAATGGGGAGTTCCCCAACGCCCAGCAATATTCCAACGAAGCCTTCCGGGAACTGTTTAAAGCCCACTTGGTGGATACGGAAAAACTCTTCGCCATCCCAGGTGATGCATGGCACAAAAACTCTCCTTCCGGAGACGGTAAATGGCCCGACAACGACATTGGCACCGCTCCTCATTTTGCCCAGGCCCTCATGCCCGGCGAATGCGCGTGGGCCTACGTCTCAGGCCTCAATGTTAAGTCCGATCCCCAACTTCCTTTGCTGGCCAATGCCTTCTCCGAATCAATCGGCCAATATGCTGGCGACAAATCCCGCAAAGGCGGCGTGTTTGCTGGGGATTTCTGCGTTTGGATGTCAATGTCGGGCAGCGCCAAAGTCGGCACTCTCAATTGGGACTACCGGCTCCTGGAAGTCAAGGACGGCCAGAAAACCGACGTCTTCTCCAAAGCCTGGGGCACCAATCCCGATAACCTCAAAAACCCGGAAGGCTGACCGGCCGGCTGGGTGGGCTCCCGCTTCAAAGCAGGCCGCGCTTTTTGATGCTGACGTAGAGATTGCCCAGGGCGATGGGGAGTTCGGCGGCGGGGGCGTCGACGGTGAGGATGCCGCCCTGGTGGAGTTTCTCCAGCAATTGCCGGCGTTCGTCGTGATATTGCAGGACGGCGCTGAAACGGACGGCGGTGGGGAGATCGGCGACAAGGGGTTGTTCCATTACGCTGACTTCCTTTTCCCGCAAGCTGGCGACGACGACGAGGTGCTTCCGGCGCATGAGGGCGAGGGGGGCGGTGAAATGCGCCTGGTCTTCGCTGCGCAGGTTGGTGGCGATGATGACGAGGGCGCGGCGGGACCAGCGGGCCATGAGGCTTTCGGCCGCCTGACCAAAGTCGCCCGGCGCGGCGCTGGGTTGATAGTCGTAGAGATGATTCAGGATGGCGGGCATGGCGTGAGGCCCTTTCACCGGAGAAAGCCAACGTGCGGTTTCACTGCCGAAGGACATGACGCCAACATGATCCCCCTGGCGCAGGGCGATGTAGCTGAGGAGCAGCAGGGCATTCAGGCTATGATCGAATTGGCTGAGGTCCCCATCCATCGGGCGCAGGCGCCGCCCGCAATCCACCATCAGGATCAGGGTTTGATTCCGCTGCTCCTGGTATTCGCGGCTGACCAGGCTGAGGCGGCGGGAGGTGGCCTTCCAGTCGATCTGGGAGATGGGGTCGCCATCCTGATAATCGCGCAGCTGGCGGAACTCGCGGCTCTGGCCGGGGCGGTTCACTTGGCGGATGCCCATTTGGGATTGCTGGTTGCCCACGGAGAGGAGGGCATAGCGGATCACGGGTTCGTAGTTTGGGTAAATTTTAGTCAGTGATGGAGTGCCGGTGCGGTAGCGGCGGCACCACCAGCCAAGTCGGGAGAACTGCTCCACGTGCACCTGGGCAAAGGGAGCCGGACCGCGGCCTGCGGGGGTGACCCTGACCTGGATGGTGCTGAAGCCACGGCCCGGAACGGTCCCACTCCAGGGAAAATCGATGGTTTCCAGATGCTGCGGCAGGGTATCCCAGACGCGGACGCGGACGGGACGCCGGCCGGCATTGTGAATCGTCAGGGGAATCTCCTGCGGCACGGCCAGGGCCATCCGCTCCGGCACCTCCCGGGTGGTGGTGACGCGGGCGGTGGTGGCCAGCGCCATCGCATCCCAAAGGGCCACCGCCGCCAATAACAGCCCGGCCCCGGTCCACCAGGGGATCCCGGACGGCCACAGGCTCACGGCAAAACCGAGCAGCAGCCAGCCGGTCAGGGCGAGCAGGAGATGACGGGCAGGCAGGAGCATGGCGGAAATGGAGGAGAAGAAAGCGGCGGATCCCGGCGCAGGCCTAACGGGGAGCCTCCACGGTGCGCAGCAGCCCGCTCAGGAAGTCATCGGTGCGCTGGCCACTGATGGCCATTTCCGGCGAGAGCACCACGCGGTGCCGCAGGACGGGCAAGGCGGCGGATTTGATATCGTCCGGGGTGACATACTGCCGCCCTGACAATAACGCAAAAGCCTTGCCGACCTTGACAAGAGCGATGGCACCGCGGGTGCCGGCCCCCATGGTCATGCCCTGGCTGCTGCGGGTGGCCCGGACCAGACGCACGGCATAGGCGATGACTTCCGGCACACAGGCGATGGAGGCGGCAAGGGCCTGAAGCTGAAGAATATCCTGCCCCGTGGCAAAGGCCTCGATCAGCCGCGCGTCCAGTCCGCCCGCGCCGGAGGTGCTGCCCGCCACGGTGGTGCAGACGCCGGCAGGGGTGATCATGCGGATCCGCATGTTCGAGTAGTCCGCGATGAAGACGTTGCCGGTGCTCTGCTGCACGATGAGGCCATAGGGCTGGCCGACGGTGCATGTGACGCCCGGCGCAGTGTCCACGGGGTTGGTCGTCACGCCGGTGCCGGCCAGCGTCCCCGTCTGCAGCGTCGCCATGTTGACGGAGCGAACGCGCCCGCCGCTCGTGTCGGCCACGTACATTGTGTTGCGGCAGTAGTCGATGCCAATGCAGTAAGGGTACACGAAGGCGGCGTTTGGGCCGACGCCCTCCCTGTAGCCCGTCGTGCCCGTCGCCGAGTTGATGAGGTAGGAGGTCTGCAGCGTGCGAAGGTCGACCTGGCGCAGCGTTCCGTAGGTGTACTCCGTCCAGTACAGGATGTTGCCATCCTGCGAGATGGTGGTGCCGCTGGGGTAGTACATCTGCGCGTTGGTGCCGACGCCGTCGACGCGGCCGATGGCGCCGGCGGCCGCAGTCGGGCCGATGAGCTGCGTGAGGCTGCCGTCCGTGAGGTTCTTGCGCCAGATCTGGCCGGCGTTCTTGGCGACGATGTAGAGGTTCCCGTTCTGGTCGAAGACGCTCTGGCGCGGCTGCGCGGAGGTCGAGAGCGTGACTACTGTGCCGATCGCCCCGCTGCCGCTGCCATAGCTGACAGCGCCGCCTGCGGCGGAGGGGCTCACGGCGTTGAGGCCCAGGCGCGTGAGGTTGGAGGCTGCGCCGGCCGGGTTGGCCCACTGCACTACGGTGCTCGTCGCGGCCGCCGTCGGCGCGCACTTGACCCAGGCCGAGACGGTGGCGCCGCTGCTGCTGTTGGGCGCCGGCAGCGCCGCGGCGAGCGCCGCGCCCGAGGCGGAGAGGGTCGCGCCCGCGCCGAGCAGCAGCGCGCCGCCCGCCCGGCCGAATGCGTCCGTCGTGAAGGCCGCGCTGCCGGCGCCCGCCGCGACGGCCACGCCGCCCAGG
>Ga0114967_10003279_pt1 | contig 13325 bp, 7 predicted proteins | sample M_130628_MF_Meta_FD_92639 | JGI IMG/M metagenome (GOLD analysis project Ga0114967, IMG submission 92639) | Freshwater microbial communities from Lake Montjoie, Canada to study carbon cycling - M_130628_MF_MetaG | ecosystem: Environmental > Aquatic > Freshwater > Lake | place: Lake Montjoie... | reverse complement strand
GAAATTACAAAACCTAATCTTGTACCAATCGCATCCATTAATTTGCCAGTAAAGGTTTGCCCTAAGGCATAAGCAATCATAAAAAATGTGGTAATATATGCTAAGGCTTGTTTGTTATCGGCATCAAGAATTCCAAAATCTTTATAAATATAAGGCCACATAATATTGATAGCACTTCTATCTATATAATTGATGATCGTTGCAATACCAATTAAAGAAATAATCCACCAGCGCAGTCCTTTTATTTTCATGAATAATTTTTAGTTCAGAAATTTGAATATAGGCAATCTATTTTTCTACAAAAAATATTACTTATATCAATTATTAAATGACAGAAAAAGTATGTTTCGCTTTAATAATATTTTTTTCAAGCAACCGAAGATGATATAAGCCTTTGGGTAAATCCTTTGTAGAAATTGTAGTTGTATTTGATTTTAATTTAAAAGACTTTACACAATGACCAATTGCATTAAATAATATAATTTCTGATTCTGAATGCAATAACCCTTTAATGTCTATAGTAATAAAATCATGAGCGGGATTGGGATAAATATTGATAATTTGACCATTATTTCCTGGAATAAAAAGAATAGGAGTAGCAACTAAAGTTGTAGTACTTCCAATGTTTGAATATGCTGAAAGTCCTCCGTAGTTTTCTGCACGAACTCTATAATAATAAGTTGTTGCAGCAGTTAAATTCGCATCATTGTAAGTGATTGTATTTGTAGCTAAAGTTGCTATTGCGGCCCATCCACTTGTTCCATTTAAAGATCTTTCCAAATAAAATGCTGTTTCGTTTGTTGAATTATCTGACCATGAAACTTTTATTTGTGTAGCACTTATAGCAACAGGAGAAATATTAGATGGAGCTAATGGTGGCAATCCTTCATAAATAGAAATGGAAGCTATTCTTAAAGAATCATCACGCAAATAAGTTGGACTTGTTAAGCTTCTATAAATTCCCCACTTAGGTCTGATAAAAGTATTAGAGGAACGAATTGTTTGAATATTGGAGTTACTGTAAGTTAACAAAGTTGCACCATCGCTTACTCTTGTTACATTTACTGAGTAGGTGCCATTAGTGCCAATTAAAATTCTTTCTGTAACTTCTACCCATACTCCTAAGAAATTAGTCAATGGTGCAGTAGTGTATATTGTTGTTCCACTAGTACTATCTTTTACATAAATTAATTGTAGTGTATTTCCGCTACTGCTATACCTTGGAGTTAATGTAAAAAGAGGAGAATCATCGTCACCACCCACTGCTTTTATTTGATGTATGTGTGTAAAATTTGGAGAAGGCAGAAAACCAATAGGTAATCTAAATCTCCATTTATAACTTACTGTTTCACCCAATGTTCCTTTTAAACTATCAGGAGATGCTTCATACGTTTTTATTTCTACTCTTTGTCTGTCAAAAGCAACACAACGATCATTATCGGCAGTTGTTGCAGTAACAGTCGTTGTAGGCGGAACATGAATATAAAACTCAAATACAAATTGGTTCAATGTGGCATCCCAAACTTCAGCAATATGTCGGCCAAATGCCGGATGGCTAGTACATTGATCAGGTGTTTCCATAGATGTAGCACCAGGTGAAAGAACACTATTCATTAATTCGTATGTATTACCAGGACCATCTGCGTTTAATATTGATTGTGCGTTACTGAAAATTGAAATGATACTTAAAGCAAATGAAATGATACAAAAAAGAATTTTTGACTTTATTTTTTTCATATACTTCTGCATGTAATAATTATAAAAATATGATTTCAATTAATTTTTTTATACTATTGATTTGAAAAAATAATTTAGTTGTTTGGAATATTTATTGATTTCAAAAAAGCATCTATTGATTTTGTCAATTCATCATTTTGTTCTTTGGTAAATTTTCCATGAACCCCGCCGGGTACAGATGTAAATTGACTTACAGCTCCTACTTCATCAAACTTCTTTTTTAAATTAATTGATTGCTGAAAAGGCACTACCGGATCTGCATCTCCATGTACAATAAATGTTGGGGGGCTAGTTTTTTTTACATAATAAATTGGTGAAACAGATTTTGCAAATATTGAATCTTTTGCTTTTGCACCCAACCAGTTGGTAGCAGATTTACTCGTAATATTTTTACCGTAAGCCCAATCCCAAACGTCTGTAATACCATATTTATCAATGATTGCAGCAATGGTATAACCTTTTACTTTTTTATAAGCACCATCAAATTGATTATCGTTTTGAAGCAAGCCTGCCATCAATGCCAAATGCCCACCAGCACTGCCTCCCATTACCACAATTTTATTGGGGTCAATATTCAATTCCTTTGCATTTTTTACAACATATAAAATAGCAGCTCTAACATCCTCAATTGCAGCAGGAGCAGTAGCTTGGCCTGTTAATCGGTATTCAATATTTGTAACTGCAAAACCCAATTTAAAAAATGGCGTAAAACCACCTTGTGTTTCTTTTTCGCCATGATTCCAACCACCACCGTGAATATTAAAAACCACAGGTGTTGGTTTCGATGCCATTGGATTGTAATAAATATCTTCTCTCCCTTTCCAATCATTAATTTCTATGTAAACGGCATCGATCTTAGCTTCATAACCAACCGGATATTTTACTTTTTTTACAGCAGCAGTATCTTGTTGCGCAAAAAGATTTACAGCTAACAATAAAAACAAAACGACAAATATTTTTTTCATAATGATTATGTTATCAGCTGAAGAATAACTATGCGACACCTGTTGCGTCGCACACTTGAACACCAACAACTTTATTCAGCTATTTATTTTAAAAACTCTTCTCTATGCGGACTAAATACATCAATAAAAATTCCTGGTTCAATACAGTATGAACTATGCAAAACATTGGGTAAAACATAAAAGCCATCACCTGCTTTTACTTGTTTTACTTCACCATCAATCGTCATTTCATGAACACCCGAAACTACATAAGTCACTTGTGAATGAGGATGTGAATGCATTGCACCTACTGCACCTGCCTCAAATTTTACTTTTACCAACATTACCCTGTCGTCATAACCAAACATTTGTCTTTGGATACCGTTGCCTAAATCTTGCCAAGGAATGTCATTATCAAATTGAAATGCCGGACTGTGAATCATGAGAATTATTTTATAGTTATAAATTGCTGTTTATTGTTGTATTGTAATTGTATTGTGTACTTTTTATTGTTGTATTCAAATGAAAAAGTAGAACCTGTTTCATTGTCATTTATCAACTGAATATTTTTAGTTAATGGAATAAATCCCTTAGTAAATTCAACCAAAGGATTGTTGATACCATGAGGTTCTGTAATATCAATAAAGGTATGATTACCTGTTTTTGGTTGTGTTAGTACAAATGCTTTTTCACTTCTCAAATTAAAATCTGGATCATTCGCACCTAATGTTACAAATGATACTTTGCTTGTTGTATCCGCTAAAAAAGTAGTCGTATAATATTTTCGATTGTTTAAAAAAGTGATTGCTCCATTTGTATTATTTACTTTTCCTTCTGCGTTTAACCAAATATGTTCATAGCCATATTTTGAACCAAATGCAGGAAGCTGCGTATTATTATTTTGATATGGAAAGGTTGTGTTTGTAAGATGACCTTGATACCAGAAAGGCAAATCATACTGGTGTGTTGCTGTACTTCTTACTTTGAAAACATCAATAAATAAAGGACTTCCAGCACCTTGTGGTTGAAATAAAATTACAGTTCGCAACATTTTTACATCATCGTATGCTTTATTTTCTTCAGCAGAAACAACTTGAAAATTTTTATTCGCATCAAAATACAAAAGACTAGGAGCATACTTTTCTCCTATTTCAGCATTGCCGTTAAAATGTGAAGTTTTATCTACTACCAATGTATTGTGTGCAATAGAAGCTTTTGCCCAAGTGTCATTTTCTTTAGTATAACCGCCGCCCGACTTCGTTTCAACATTTAGAAAACGTACCGAACCATAATCGCTAAATACTTCAACATTATTATCAAAAAATAAAACATTCAATCGATCAAAATGCCCGTGTCCCATACCTTGACTTGCGGCCTTCATTACCAAACAAGTTTGATTATCATTGCTACCACTTCTCAAAACACCTAATCCACCTTTAGTTCCATCTGCACCGTCTTTAATAAACATTGATTTGTATTCAAATGTTTTTGTTTTTCCTTCAGCAATTGCTTTTGCAACTTTTAATCCTGCATCACTTACAATAACTCGTTTTTGTTGTTGTGCAATATTCAATAATTCATCATTAGGTTGAAAATCGCTATAGGCAATATCTGTAGCATAAACCAATTCTTCTGTTTCGTATGTTTTTTCTTTGAGTGCATCATTAATTGGGAAAAAAACTTTGTTGGTATAAGTTGTTTGCAACGAAATATTTACTGCTTTTTTTAATAATTGATTACGGTATTCATACACTTTTAATTCGGGTTGGTATTGTTGTATTGCACGTGCAAAAACAATAAACGGATGAATTGCATATCGTAAATAATAAGGACCTTCCTCATAATATCCATCGGGAGAAAACAAATCATCAATCAATTTAAAAAATCCGGTTTTGCCATCTTTATTGCCACCCTTTAATGCCATTTCTACCCAATCATTTCTTCCGCATACATATCCCGCCATACCTACACCTGCAGTACTCCAAGCTCCAAAATTGTGTATGTAATTAAATATTTTTCCATTGACAACCGTTTGTTCATTCACAACCGGAATCCACAAATTCTCCATTAAATATTTTCTGTCATTTTCTGAAACGTAATCATAGATACAATCGTAGCCTTGAATCATATACACCAACCAAACACAATCATTTAAATTTTGCCAAAATATTTTACCGCCGGGTTGTGCTTTTCTTTTTGGATGTCTGCCCCAAGTATTATACACTCTTGCATATTCCATCATCATGTCTTTCACATATTTTGCATAGCGTTCATCTTTTGAAAGTTGGTATAACATACCACAGGATAGTGCAGCTTTGTAATTGTTTTTATGTTGCTCGTGAGAGACACCTCCCCCTCCATCAGCCGGTGTAGGAACATTGATAGGTAAAACGAGCATTTTGTCTGCTTCGCTTTTTAAATCATTATAAGACGTTTTGAGTAATGGATATTTTGAAATGCCTAATCTTACTGCTTCAGCATTCTTTTTAGTAAGCATTATAGAAGGGTGTGATTGCCCAAAAGCAATCGTAACACATAATATACTCAGAATAAAAAAAAATTTCTTCATAATTTATGTTTGAATAAGAACTTGTAAAATTATAAAAGCGGTACAAGCAATAAAACTATTTCAAACCAATATTTTCGGCATCAGCACCTTTTTTATACAATGCTGAAGTCTTGCTGATTTTATATCCCGATTGAAAATGAGGATCAATATTGATGTTATGCTTACCCAACAATTTATTGTGAAAAGTTTGCACTCTACCTGATTTATAAAAATTACAAAAATCTACTTTAATATCATCCCAGCTTAGTTCTTCAAACCAAATACTTCTTCCACCAGATCCGCTATTATTAAAAATAGAATTGGTAACTCTTGCAGTTTGAGCACCTAATAATTTAACTACAAAACTTTGTTCTCTGTTGTCAACGTTATCAAATACACAATGATTAATCGTAACAGAAGGTCCGGTAGTACTTTCGTCTGTACCACCACGATACACATTAATTGCAGGTCCTAAATTATTATAGAATATAGAATTTGCTATTGATAAATCCTCCACATTATAAATCCCTTTGTCTTCTTTTTCAGCAGAAAAATCAATACAAGTTCCAGCACTACCACTAAATTGACAATCTGAAATTTCTATTTTATCTGCTAAAGAATTTTTTGTTCCGCGGATTGGATTGTAACCACTTTCATTAAAATCTTTGAAAATACAATTACTTACTTTTAATGTATAATGATGCAACAAACCATCTTTTGGTGTTGAGATACCAGCTTGCACATCTCCTGCATCTTTAAAGTTTGCATTGAATGTAACGCCACTGATATCAAGGCTTCCGCCTTCGCCAATGATAAAAAACCCATTGATAGTTTTATCTGTTCCATTTACAAATTCAACATTGCCTTGTGCACGAACAACTATTTTTTTTGTAATTACAAATTCTTTGGTTAAAAGATATCGGCCCGACTTCAATTCTACAATACTATTATCTGTGGCAGATGCAAAGAAGTTAGTAAGTTGTTTTAATTCATCTGGACCAAATACTCCATTTTTTACTTCATTATTTTTTGTTTCAAAAATAGAATTTGGTAAAGTCAACCAATGCAATTCTTTTAAATTAATTTGAGCAGAAAAATTTTGTTCTAAATAATTTTTTAATTGTTGAATCGCATTTTGAGTAGTAAAGAAAGGAATTGGAATATTTTTTGGAGTTAGTTGAAAACCAGACTTAACTATTGATGCAATGTTGGTTGAGTTGTTGCTTAGTTTAATTCCTCCATCATTATTAAAATCTATAATAGCAATTTTCTTTTGTCCAATGATTGTATTGTTTTTAAAAACAACATTCGAAGGTGCTAAAGTTCTTTCAACATCTTTACCCGAACCAAAAAGAATGTTCTCACAATTCAAAAAAAGATTGTTGCTGATAGTAACATCTTTTACATGCAAGTACCTGCTAGGCAAAGAATTTGGAACAGCATTCATCACTGTAAATGCACTCCTGAAGCGGTTGCCAGATAACCCTACAAAAACATTATTTTTAATAACATGTCCAGAATCTATTGCTCGTACACCGCCTGTGTAGGGCTTATTATTTCCTATAAAAATATTATTTGCAACTGTTGTATTTTGTCCATGACGCAATACCACATTGCCCTCACATTCAAAGAAAGTATTGTTGATGATTTGATTGTTGCAACTTTTTACAGAAATGATTTCTACTTCACCATTTACATGATAAAATAAATTGTCTTTAACAAATGTATTTGATGAAGTCATGGAATATCTTGATACACCAATACGAATTGTTTCTCCGGTATTGCTTGCAAGCGAACTTCGTCCTGCAATAAAATTGCTATCAATAGAGTGGAAATTTTGCTGACTTTTTGCATCGTTTAACTCTACAATAATGGTACAACCGCCATTGAGTTTATCGCCAATATAGTTATGGTCGAAACGATTGTATTTGCCCCAAAAAATGATCCAACTGTCGGAATCAAATCGAGTGGGTTTACTATAATTTTCAATTTTACAATTGGTAATTCTACAATGATTTGCTAATTTATCTTTTGTACGAAACTCAATTACAGCACGTTCTTTAGCGAACCCATTGATAAAATACAAATTACTTACCTCTAAATAATCTCCACCAATTGCTATGGAAGAATTACCAGAAAGTATTACTGCATTTGGAAAGCCTGCAAGTACAATAGGATTATCTTTTGTACCAATTGCTTCAAAATTAATAACTGTATTTTGCCATTTACTTGTAGAAGAAAGTAAAATACTATCACCTGGTTTTGCAGTTTTAATTGCAGCAACCAATTCAGATTGGTTGTAAACCAGTGTTGCCATTGCTTCAGTTATGGACATAACCAGAATGAACAACAACACTGGTCTTTTTAATACAACCTTTATCATGCTTGCTTACCTATGTACAGCGTTAAAGGTGTTATCTCATACTTTATCAAAATGAGATAACACCCAAATATTTTTTAGTATCCAGGATTTTGTGGTATTACCAATGTTGTATTATTATCAATTTCTCTTTGTGGAATTGGTAATAATAATTTGTTGGTATTTGCATAACCTTGTAGGGTTGGCAAACCACCTAGACTATTTAAGTTTGGCTGTGCCAAAATAGAATATTGGGTTGTCCACATTGTACTGAAATGTGTTTTCATTGTTGTTTCAGCATTTTGAGAAGGCAATGTTAAATTAAATCTCAAAATGTCAAACCAACGATTATTTTCAAACGCAAATTCCAATCTTCTTTCTGTTGCCAATGCAGCTTCAAATTGTGCTGTAGTTGCAACATCTGTAGACACCAAAGGCGTTGCACCAGCTCTGTTTCTAAATACATTGATAGTAGTAAGACTTGCTGGAATATTTCCTTGAGCTTCAGCTAACATTAATAATACATCAGCATACCTTAATACAACCCAATCATTTTCTGCATCGTTAGTAATTGTAACTGGAGATACTAATTTTTTAGGATAATATTTAGGCGCATTTGACGGGCTATAGAAGCCAATATTAGTAACCTTTCTTAAATCTTTATCAAAGTGTATGATTGAAGCATTAGTAACAATAGATGTTGCTTTTACCGGAAGAGAAATATAGACAGTAGTCCCTACAACAGATGTAACTTTTGTTCCTTCCTGAATATCAGAACCACTAACATACATACCAGGTAAAACATTTGTATTAGCAAGTGTTAAAACTACTTTTGATGAATCTTTAGTAGTTTGACCAACGGCAGTTACTGTTTTATAGGCAATATTTAAATCAGCCATTGCAGGATAATTATATCCTTTCCCATCTCCATTTACAATTGCAGAACCGCTATTTTCAGGAGCAAATGTATTTGGGAAAGTAGAACCTAAACCTAATCCACCAGCTTTGTAACGAATAGCGAACATAATTTCCGAATTCATTTCATTACTTGTAGAAAAGATATTTGGGTAGCTTATTTGTAAGCTGTATCCGCTATTAGCAATTACATCTTGCAATAAAGGAATAGCCAATGCTTTGTCAGATGCAACACCTGTTGATAAATATGCTTTTGCTAACAAGGCTTCAGCACACCATTTATTTGCTCTTCCTAAGTTAGCACTGGCAATAGAAGTAAACTTAGTAGCATTACCATATGCAACACTATTTTTTAAATCTGCGATGATTAATTTATAAATTTCACTAACAGAAGTTCTATTAATAAGGGTAGCTGCTATAGGATCGATAGGTTCATGAATTAAAAATACACCGCCATATAATCTTACTAAATTAAAATAATGGTATGCTCTAATAAAAGTAGCTTCAGCTGCAATACTTTTGCGATCTGCATCTGAAACAGGAATAGTTAGATTATCATAATTTAATACTCCACTTGTATCATTATAATTAATGCTTAAGCTATTTAAAATTGTATTAACATTTCTGATATTGTAATAACTGCTAATCCAATAATTGTAGTTTCCCTGATGAGAAGTAGGCGGGGTAAAAATATCCAATAATGTTAAATCTAAATTTGGTGCAGAAGTAGTACCTGTGCTACCCATCAAAGTATTGTCACTTCTTAATTCGGTTAATTTCCATTCTTCTAACAATGGTTTTTGCATTCCATTATAAGCCCCAACTAAAGCAGTCTGAACTTCACTTGTATTTGAGTAGTAAGTTTGAACTGTACTATTAGATAATGGATATAAATCGATATTTTTTTTGCAACTGCTCAAAATTATACCGAGTAATATAATATATTTAAATGATTTCATAGTTGTAGTGTTTTAAAAAATTAAAAGTTAATATCTGCACCAAATAAAAATGTTTTATTTATAGGGAAACCGCCTCGTTGATACCCATCAATCAAACTAGATGCATAAGGTCCGCTATTAGATCTTGCTTCAGGATTAATTCCATTATAGTTATCAGCAAATTTGAAAAATAAATTTTGGGCAGAGAAGTATATCCTTGCAGAAGACAATCCTAATTTTTTAATTGTTGATTTTGGAAGTGTAAGTCCTACAACAACATCACGTAAAGAATAATAAGATGCATCATCCACTACATAATCAGTCAACATCCAGTTGAAACCTCCAGAACCAACGCCAGTTGGCGTTTTACCGTCTCCAGGATACATAGCACTTACCCAACGATTAGTATTGTATGCAGATACTGTTCTTTGAGCTTCACTATAATTTTGATCTCCATTTATTATTTTACCTCCTTGAATTCCTTGAAAACTGAAACTTAGATCTATCGCTTTAAAATTAATAGTATTCGTCATTCCCCAAGTAAAATCGGGATATGGATTACCAATAGTAGTTCTATCATTTGCATCTAAAACATTATCACCATTTAAATCAACTAATTTCAACCCCCCAGGTGTAAACACATTGGTTAAATTACTCGTTAATCCTTTTGCTTTTGCATCATCGATTTGTGCTTGGGACAACCAAATTCCATCAGTTTTGTAACCAAAATATTGTACCAATGGTTCGCCAATTTTACTTTGATATACTTCTACACGTTCTCCATAGTTTAGTAAATAAGCTTCTTTTCCAAGTTCAGTTACTTTGTTTTGTGTGTGTGAAATATTAAAAGAAGTTGACCACTTAAAGTCTTTTTTATTGATGTTTTTTGTATTTAATTCTACTTCAATACCATTGTTTTTTAAACTTCCATTATTGTTCCAAAATTGAGGAACACCAGTAAATGCCATTGCAGATTGTTGCAATAATAATTTTTCTGTATTAGACTCATACACATCTACACTAAGGCTGATTTTATTTTTCAATATTGAAAGATCTAAACCAAAGTTATTGGAGAAAGTACGTTCCCAAGTAATGTCTGGATTACCTAAGAATGAAGCAGAAGCACCTTGACCAGAGGTTGAAGTACCATTGCCACTTCCAAATGGATAGTTAGCACTATATAATAAATCTAACCAGGCAAAATCTGTAATTCTATTATTACCAGTTGCACCATAACTTGCTCTTAATTTCAAGTTATTCAACCATTTTACTTTATCCATAAACTTTTCTTGACTAACTACCCAGCCTGCTGAAATTGAAGGGAATGAACCCCATTTATTGCCTGGAGCAAAATAAGAACTACCATCAGCTCTCATACTAGCAGATAATAAGTATTTATTAGCATAGGCATAAGTAATCCTTCCCAAATAAGAGATTAATCCAATTTGATTTTTAGTAGTGAATGTACCTCCTTTATCTATTAAAGTTGCATTGTTTAGCGTAGTTATATTATCACTTGGATAATCAGTACCAGTTACCTGATCTTTATTAATACTCGTTTTTTGAGTGGTAAACCCTGCTAACAAATTAATGGAATGTTGTTTGATATTTTTTGCGTAGGTAAAAGTATTCTCAGAAAGCAAATCTATATTACTATTATTTGTGTAGATCCCTTTGTTTGGAATACCGTCAGCACTAGCATTTCTATTAGCGAAATTTAAACCATTTGTATAATTTAAATAAGAACTTGCTAATGTTTTAAAATTCAAACCAGGTAATATTGTAACTGTTAAATCAACAGATGCTTGCAATCTATATTCATTGGTATTGTTGTTTTGCATATCAACTGAAGACTTAGGATTGTTTTGAGCTGAACCACTAGGGTTTGCAGATGTAGTAGTGTACCAAGTACCATCAGGCATAAATCCTGCATAAGGCAATCCTGAAAAATGTCTTGGGTGTGCATAATCTCCAGCAACAATGTTAGCCCACTGAACATTTCTATTAACTTGCGCAGCAGTAGCAGCATTGTGACGTACCGGCAAAAAGCTAGGAAATCTGTAAAAATTTGTATAATTTTCTGATGGAGATCCTTTTTTTGAATAAGATGGATTGATATTAAAATTCATTTTGACATTTTTACCTAAATCAACACCAATTTTAGCTCTTACGTTGTATTTTTGGTAACCGCTTTTATTCATGATTCCTTCGTCATTTTGAAAGCCTCCTGAAATAAAATAACGCACATCTTTCTTACCACCAGAGGCACTCAATTGCATATTTTGAAATAATCCAGGTTTCAAACATTCGCTTTGCCAATCGGTGCCAACACCACCTCTCATAGTTTGTTCAATAATATATGCTGCTCTATCACCTGCTGTTACGGTATTGCCTGATTGAATTACAGATGGGTCTGTTTTTTTCAATGCCATTTCTTGGAATAATAATGAAACATACTCGGAAGTTGACATTACATAATAACGCTTATAATCTTTTTTCTGACCGATAGAATATTTAAAGTTGTATTTTACTTTATCTGCTACGCCACTTTTTGTTGTGATTAAAATTACACCACTAGCACCACGAGAACCGTAGATAGCAGCCGAAGCAGCATCTTTTAAAACTTCTACAGATTCAACATCGGCAATATTTACAAAAGCTAAACCATCAGGTACAGGTTGACCATCCACAACAACCAAGGGTTCTGCACCAGCATTTACTGAGCTAATACCACGTATATTTATTTTAGAGGCAGCGCCAGCTTCTGAAGTTGTATTTTGAATACGAACCCCAGCAATTTTACCTTGTAATGCTTGATCAAGATTAGCAACAGGTACTTCGTCTAATCGCTCATTTTTAAATTTTGATACTGCACCTGTTAAACTAGATTTCTTTTGTGTACCATATCCAATTACAACTACTTCATCAGCAGCTGATGCTGAAGTTGATTTTAATGCAACTACTAAAGTTTGAGATTTATTAAGGGTGAGTATTTGACTCTCATAACCCACATAACTTACTAATATGGACTGTCCTTTTTTAAGATTAATAGTAAAATTTCCAGAGGAGTCTGTACTTAATCCTTTGGCTTCGCCATTAACAAGTACACTTGCACCTTGTAACGGCATTTTTGTGTCGGTAGCAGTTACTTTACCTTTCACTGTAATTTTACCCTCTTGTGCAACTACTTTACTAGTAATTACTACACAAAAGAGCAATAACAAAGAGATAACTTTTTTCATAGTGGGCAGTTATTGGTTTAATTAATCGTATAAAATTTTAAAAGTTCAATTTTTTGCTGATTTGCATCATATCTTCCAAATGCAGTTGCATTGCTTTTTCGGCGGCAGCAACATCTTTCAAAATTATGGCATCCAAAATATTTTTATGTTCTTCAATTGCTTTTGTACTTCTATCAACTCCGCATGTTTTACTATCTACAATATTTCTTATCAAATCCGGAACTACAATTAACATCATACTTTCAATGACTTGATTTTTTGTAGCTGCCGCAATTTTCAAATGAAAAAACATATCATCTTCAAAGGCGGCAAGACCCAATTCAGCTTTTTTTTCATGTTCAATAAGTGCAATTTGTAATTCAGCAAGATCATCATCGGTTCTTCGGACTGCAGCTAATTTTACTGCATTTATTTCCATGTAAAAGCGTGCTTCTAATAATGCACCAAAATCGTCTTTATTTAGGTTAATTACATCAGTCAATAAACTATCTAATATTTTTATGCTTAGACCAGCGACATAAGTTCCACTTTGAGGAGAAGTTTTAAGCAAACCAAAGAACTCCAATTTCATGATTGCTTCCCTCACATATCCACGTCCCACCCCAAAATTTTCTGCTAGTAATCTTTCTGCGGGTAAGCGAT
>Ga0114967_10003278_pt1 | contig 13326 bp, 5 predicted proteins | sample M_130628_MF_Meta_FD_92639 | JGI IMG/M metagenome (GOLD analysis project Ga0114967, IMG submission 92639) | Freshwater microbial communities from Lake Montjoie, Canada to study carbon cycling - M_130628_MF_MetaG | ecosystem: Environmental > Aquatic > Freshwater > Lake | place: Lake Montjoie... | reverse complement strand
TTCTTGGTCGTCTTTAGTACTGATGTTGGAAGAGTGAAACCCTTCTTTGATTTTTGCGTTCGGATAGAGAAGCGACTCGACAAGGTAATCCGGCTGCGCGCTGGCGCCGATGCTGGTCATATCAGGCCCAACTTTGCCACCCGCACCGCCGATGGCATGACACGTCACACAGGCAAGTTCTGCGCGGCGATAGATACGTTCGCCACGCGCTGCATCGCCCTTGGCGACCGCTTCCTGTGCTATGGCTAAAAGCTCTGCAGGAGAAATTTGTTTGTCAGAAATCGTGAGTCCGCTGATGCGCACCAATTCTTGAACCAGCGCAGGACTGCGGTTGGCTTCGCGGAGAACCCGAGCGCCAATCTGCGCAGCCGCAGGCGTCAAGGCCAAGGCTGGCAAGTTTTCCGTGAGTTGTTTACCCGCGTTCTTGATGGCCAGCAATTCACGCCAGAATTCTGCGGCGGCAGCTTCGTCAGTCGTAGCTTTGATTGTTGTGGCGATATCCGGCAGTGCAGCAGAAAAATCCAAGCTCGCTAATGTCACGACACCAGAGCGGCGCGCTTCCGGAGATTGCGTTTCGCTAACAAGTTTCCGTAATTGTTTTATAGTGTCGTCCCCACCGATGGCGCGTAGTGCCGAGAAAGCTGCCTCTCGTTCCGCGGTTGAAGATTTGGCATTCCCTGCAGTTTGGAGAAGCTGTGGACTGAGTGAGGCCATTTTCCACCCCCCCGCAAGCTGCAACGCAGAAACGCGCAGTTTGTGATTTTCTGATTTCAGCATCGAACCCAGCGCACTGAGATCGCCTTCTGGTTGCTGCTTGCGAAGGCGCGAGGCTTCGTTCAGCGCGGTGAAAGCGCGCAGTGCGGTCGCTTCGCCAAATTGGCTACTCACGAGCGGATCAAACAGTTGGCGCAATTCCTTCGCGCCGCCTGACGCGCCGATGATTTCAATCCACGGCCCTGAGCCATCACGCGGCACGCCTTTACCTCGGAGTTTTTGATTCAACAATTCGCTAGCGAGTGCGGGTTCGATGGATTTGAGCGCGAACTCGAATTGCTTTTCTCGTCCGTCGGATTTCCAAGAGCCGGATTTCACGGCGGCAAGCCACGGCTCGGCGAGTTCGTTGATCGTGAGCCACAGCCCGTAGTCGAGGAATTTATCCATCGGCTTGTCGAGGACGGTGAGCGCGAGTTCGGCAGCGCGGGCGGATTTGATACGACCAAGCGCGCGGATCGCTTCCAATCGAACACGCGGATGTTCATCGCAAACAACTGTCGCGAGCAGGTCGGTGGCGTTGGGGGTAGATTCAATTCCGTTCGCCAAGGCACGAACTGCAGCGGCGCGGATGCGACCATCTTTCGCGGCAAGTAATGCAGTAGCGAGCGAGCGAGTTGCCGCGTCCATCTGCCCGGCGTTCAAAGCCTCATTCATCCACAGGGACTGCAAGCGGGACGATTCGTCCTGATGTTTCTTCGTCCAGATCGCGAGGTCTTTCTTCACTTTCGTCGCGCCACGTTCAGTGAGAACGCGTCGGGAATTTTCCTGATCGTAGATGTTTGGTGAGTTCAGTTTTTCCAGCAGCGCAGAATTCTTGACCTTGGTTAAATCAGTTTTCGCCAAGAGTGGACGGTCCTTCGCCGTGATTCGCCAGATTCGGCCATGTTCTTTATCTCGGCGCGGATCGCGGAAATCCACTTCGCCGTGCTGGATGATGGGATTGCTCCAGTCGGCGACGTAAAGCGCGCCGTCCGGGCCGACCTTCACATCAATCGGGCGGAACGTGTCCGCCGTGGTGCGGAGTACATCGGGCATTTCCTTCGTCACGTAAGCGGAGCCTTGTTCGCTGATTTTGAACCGCACTATGCGATGCGCACGGAAGTCGCATGTGATCATGTCTCCCTGCCAGTCGGCAGGGAATTGCTGGCTGCGGATGACTTCAAGACTGCAGAATTTTGGGTAACTGCCGGGGCTCACACTGTCTAAGATGCGCCTTGCCTTAGGTGCGGTGGTATAGCTTGCTCCGGGCAAACCGTAGTTGATTCCGCCGCCGCCCGCGCCGTCCGTGAGAAATGATTGACCGAACTCGTCGAACTGATGTCCCCATGAGTTAACCCAGCCTTTGAAAAGAATTTCCATCCGCTCATCGCGCGGATCGAAACGAAACACGCCGCCGCCTTTCAACCGCACCACGCCATGCGGCGTCTCGGTGTCGGTGCGCGTGTAGATGGATTGATTCATGTAGAGGCGACCGTCGAAGCCCCAGTGCAGCGTGTGAAGATTATGATGCGCGTCCTCCGTGCCGAAGCCACTCAAAACCGTGCGCTTCACATCCGCCTTGCCGTCACCGTCCGTGTCCTTGAAAAACAACAGCTCGGTGCTTTGCGCGACGTAACAGCCGCCGTCGCCCGGCTCAACGCCGGTGGGAATCAACAATCCTTCCGCAAACACCGTAGCCTTGTCCGCGCGGCCCGCGCCCGTGGTGTCTTCGAGCACGATAATCTTGTCCGTGGCGGCCTGGCCGGGTTCGATCTGTGGATACACCTCAGAACTTGCGACCCAGAGACGCCCCTTCGGATCGAAGTTCATCTGGATAGGTTTGTTGAGAAACGGATTCTCTGCCCAGAGCGTGACTTCGAGTCCATCCGCGACGGTGAATATTGGCAATGGCTGGTCTGTGTGCTTGGCGGTGAGGTTGCCGACTCGGCGGGGAATTTCAGGAACAACAACGCCAGGTTTAAGCGAGCGCAGTTGCGCGATTCGCTTCTCTTCGGCCTCGATCAATGGATCGAACTTGGGAATCTCGACGGAGTTGCGACCCTGCTCGCCTTTTCTGAAACCGAAGATGTAAGCCATGTTCTCGGGGCGCGAACGATGAAAGAACCATTCGTTCTTGCGGATGATGGCCTGGCGGAGGGGTTCGGCAGCCTTCCGAGCGCCGACTGAATTCCAAGCCGGACCCTTCAAGCGGAGCGCATCTTGAATTGCTTGAGAAGCAATCTCGTAGCCGTAGCTGGTAAGATGGATTCCGTTCTCGGTCCGATAAGTATTAGATGAACCGCTCAGCCTGTCCAGGGAGACAAAGCGTGTGTTTCTCTTACCTGCGATTTCCTCTACTGTGGCCGATAAGGCGGCTAAGACGTTGTTTTGCTTCTTCTCATCCTCTCGGGTAACGCCACTCCGAATCCCTGAGAACGTTGTGTCATGTTGCAGCGGCCCGAGTAAAATAAACCTCACTCCCGGTGAAATTTTCTCAATCGTATCGAGCAGCCGATTGTAGTCAGCCTTGAACTTGGGCAATCCCGCTTCACCGTAGAGCGAACTCGCCATGCCGTAGCCGACAAACACCACCGTGGGCTTGGTGAACTCAAGTTGTTTGACGAGTTGATTCCAGCCTTCATCCGCAGGTTCGTGGCCCGCTTGCAGGAGCGAAAGTCCGAAACGCGAATCTCCGGCGGGCGTATCCGCACTCCAGCCGAGATTGCGGAAGGTAACGTTGCGATCCGGGAATCGCGTCGTAAGCATCAACTCGATCCAGCCGAACTGCTGCTCGCGCTCCATGAAGGTGTCGCCGAGGAAAACGACGCGGTCGCCTTCGCGCAATTCAAACATCGGTGCCTTTTCGGCGGCCGTTGCTGTCGCACAGAGGACAATTAGGTAGGCAGAAGCGGCAAGCAATTTTGTGATGACAGTTCGCATGGTGTTGATGTTATGGACTCGGAGAATGACTGACATGTAAAACTAAATCCAACAGAAAGTCCGAATCCTTTACGCTTCCGATGGTGACAACAGCCTCTCTCGGACATACCTCAACTGCGTGGTTGTTTGCTGTATTCTGAGCCGATAGTCTTCCCGCTCAAATCATCAGCAACCAACACGAATTGGAACTCAGCAACCTATGAAACTTCAAACCATGTCGCAGCGCATCCTCTCTCTGTTTCTTTTCCTCAATATGATAATCACTCTCCCAATATTCGCGGCGGACACCGACCTAAAGGACGATCTGGCGAAACTCCAAGGCAAATGGAAAGCCACTGTCACCACTGACCAAGGCAGCTCCGTCTGGACTTTGGAACTCAAAGGCAACAAAAGCACAATCATCATCGAGAGCAAGACCGGCGAAGAATTGTTCAAAGGCGAATGTGATTTCAAACTCGAAAAACACGGCTCGTTCAAAGCTTACACTTACACCAACCTGAAAAATCTCACAGGTGGACGCGAACGCCCGACTCCGCTGACTGACGGAAAATCCAAATCTTCCCTCTATAAACTCGAGGAAGATTCGTTCACGACCATCGGCGGCCTTCGTAGTGACGACGAAGACAAACCACGCCTGATCGTTTGGGAAAAAGCAGCCGAAGCAAAGAAGTGATTCCCTGACAGCAGGGCAAATCACACTATACATCCTCACGTGTAATGAATTATTCCGCCTTAGGCTTTGGTCGCAATTTAGCCACATTGCTTATTGCGATAGTTGCGATTCCTGCATTCGCAGTTGAACCCGCTACCGAGCGCTCACCAAGTCGGACGGAAGTCAAAGCGGAGGAAGCAATCAACTTCAGCCTCCTGGATTACAAGGGTAGGTATTATGAGCTGCGCCGAAGCGAGGCCAAGGTGGTTGTGTTGTTCTTCACGAGCTTCAGTTGTCCGATCGCGCGTCAAAGCACTCCGAAGTTGAAATCATTACGCACCGACTTTGGGAACAAGGGCGTCGAACTTTGGCTGATCAACTCTTGTACAGCGGACGATCCAGACGACAGCATGATCGAGTTGATGATGTCGCGGAAAAGATCGCTCGTGCCTGATGCGGCATTTGCAGACATCGAAGCGGTGAAAGTGGAAATGCTCAAAGGCCTTGTGGGCGGATTACCAATCCTGCGCGACGAACATCAGCTCGTGGCCCGGAGGTTTGGCGTCAACCGCACTTGTGAGGTCATCGCGATTGACACGAAAAGTTCCAAGATCATTTATCGCGGCGCTATTGATGATCAAAGCTCCGAAGGCTCGCAGAAGCCCGCCGCCTTGACCAACTACATCGCAAACGCGTTGAACGAATTCCTCGCGGGTAAAGCCGTCGCAAATCCAACGACGAAGGCGCATGGTTGTCGCATCACGTTTCAAACCGAAGACCCCAAAGAGCTGATCTCTTATTCCAAAGAGATTGCGCCGTTGCTGCAAAAGAACTGCGTCGGCTGTCACAGCCCTGGACAGATAGGGCCGTTTGCGATGTCGAGCTACAAGAAAGTCAAAGGCTGGTCGGCGATGATTGAGGAAGTGGTGTTGGATCGGCGTATGCCGCCGTGGCATGCAGATCCGCATTATGGAAAATTTGCGAACGACCGCGCACTGACTTCTTCTGAATCTCACACTTTGCTCAACTGGATTGAACAAGGCTGTCCGCGCGGCGAAGGTGAAGATCCACTCACGAATGCTTCGCCCCCAGTGGTTGAGTGGACGCTTGGCAAGCCGGATTACATCGTACCGATCCCCAAGGAGCAAAAGATCCCCGCCACCGGGACGATGAAATACATCTACCTTGATTCGGATTTCGCGATGCCAGAAGACGGTTGGGTGCGCGCAGCGGTTTGTCGCCCCGGCAATCCGACCGTTGTCCACCACATCATCGTCCGGGCCCTTTATCCCAAGGGCTATAAGGACGCGCCGAGTGAGGCCTATCTCTTCACGACCTGGGTGCCCGGTCTCGCTGCGGCGGAATTTCCTGAGGGCACTGGAATGTATCTACCCAAAGGATCGCGGTTCAACTTCGAGTTGCACTACACGACGATGGGCGAAGCCACCACTGACCGGAGCGAGGTCGGGCTTTACCTCGCCAAAGAAACGCCCCAACGCAGGCTGGAAGTCCGCGCGAGTGATTTGCGCGATTTCGCAATCAAGCCCGGCGACAAGAACGCAGAGCACTTCAGCATGTATTGCTTCAAAAAAGATGCTGTCATCTATGACCTCAGCCCTCACATGCATTTCCGCGGTTCGTGGTTCAAATTCCAATTGCTCCACCCCAACGGCAAACGTGAGACACTGCTTTCCGTGCCACACTACGATTTCAACTGGCAAACCAGCTATCGCCTCGCTGAACCCAAGCGCGTATCCGCAGGGACATGGATGCTTTGCACCGGGGCGCATAACAATTCGGCCTCAAACCCGTTCAACCCCGACGCCACCAAGACCGTCACATGGGGATTGCAAAGCTGGGACGAAATGTTCATGGGCTTCATGACGGTGGCGGATGATCTTCCTGTCTCCAGCCTAAAATCGCTTCCGAAAAAATCTATGAATGGTGGCGCAGAGTAGACCGTCGAAAAAAAGTGGTTTGCGAAAAAATTATTCAAATTCAGTTAGCTGCCCTGAGAAACATATTGCCTCGGATAGCTAGAGCAATCTCGAGCACGAGCCTCTCCAGGCCTCATCGGCCCGGGATGTTGATAACTACAGCGTTAATTGTCGCTTTAATTGCTATCACAACTATTCATGGCGCAACTGTCCCGGCCAAGATTGATTTCAACCGGGATGTTCGACCGATTCTTTCCGAGTACTGCTTCGCTTGTCACGGCCCGGACAGCGAAAAGCGAAAAGCGGGATTGCGGCTTGACCTCAAAGAGGGGGCGTTGACCAAGCTGAAGTCGGATGAGTTTGCAATCGTTCCTGGCCACCCGGAAAAAGGTTCACTCATCGAACGCGTCACGACGAAGAATGAAGACGACATCATGCCGCCGCCCAAAACCGGCAAGACGCTCGACAAAACCCAGATTGAAATCCTGCGCCGATGGATTACTCAGGGTGCGGAATGGAAATCCCACTGGTCTTTCAATAAGCCGGAACGCCCAGAGACGCCTACCGTCAAAAGCAAAAGTTGGCTGCGCAATCCGATTGATTCATTCATTGTCGCACGTCTGGAGAAAGAAAAATTACGTCCGTCCAACGAAGCAGACACTATAACGGTCCTTCGTCGCGTGACATTTGATCTTACAGGGCTTCCGCCAACGCCCGCCGAAGTAGATGCGTTTCTCGCCGATAAATCCCCTGACGCTTACGAGCGAGTCGTGGATCGTTTGTTGCAGTCGCCACGTTACGGCGAGCACGAGGCTCGGTATTGGCTCGATGTGGCGCGCTACGGCGACACGCACGGACTGCACCTCGACAACGAGCGTTCCATGTGGCCGTATCGAGACTGGGTCGTCGGCGCGTTCAATCGGAATCTTCCTTTCGACCAATTCACCATCGAACAACTCGCCGGCGATCTGCTGCCGAATGCAACGCTTGAACAAAAAATTGCGAGCGGCTTTAACCGCTGCAACGTAACCACGAGTGAAGGCGGCGCGATAGACGAGGAGTTTTACGTTCGCTATGCGGTGGATCGCACCGAGACAATGGCTACAACGTGGCTTGGCCTGACTGTCGGCTGCGCAGCGTGCCACGACCACAAGTTCGATCCAGTGTCACAAAAGGAATTCTACCAGCTTTACGCGTTCTTCAACAGTATCAGCGATGCTGCGATGGACGGAAATGCTCTATTGCCGAACCCGATCTTGAAATTGCCGACCCCAGAGCAACAAAAGCAACTCGATGAATTCGATAAGAAAATTCCAGCGGTGGAAAAGCGTCTTAGAGACGAACTGGCAAAGGTTGTTTACACCGAGCCCGATGCTGGTTCGTTAACAACCAATTCCCAACCGCAGGACTTTGTCTGGGTGGAAGACGATTTTCCCAAGGGTTCAACGGTCGCAAGCGACGGCGAAAAAACGCGATGGATCAAAGGCAATCGTGTTTTTAGCGGCAAGCGCGCCCTTGCGCGCACAGACACAGGCCGGGCGCAGGATTATTTCACGGGCGCGATGCAGCCTTTGACCGTCGGAAGCACTCAGGATGTTTTCTTTTTCCACATTTATATCGAGCCAACCAACCCGCCGAAAGCGATCATGCTACAGCTGCACACCACGGACTGGACGCATCGCGCGAATTGGGGCGACGACGACGCGATCACATTCGGAGAAAAGGGAACACCCAGCAAACTGCTCATGGGCGCTTTGCCCAAAAGCGGCGAGTGGGTGCGCATGGAAATTTCTGCTGCAAAAATTGGTATCGCCGCAGGGACAAAGATAGACGGGATTGCCTTCACACAATTCGGCGGTACAGTTTATTGGGACAAGGCTGGATTGAACGCAGTTCAGCCTTACGATCCTTCCACCGAATCCTTGCTGGCCTGGGAAACAAAAGAATCCAAACTGGAGAAGTCCACCGTCCCAAAAAATGTCCACGAAGCCATCAAATTAAAATCCACAGAACGAACATCGGAACAAACAAAGCTGATCCGCGATCACTATTTGGAAAACATCTTTTCTGGAACGCGAGAGATTTTTGACCCGTTGCACAAGGAACTGGCCGACTTGCGCAAACAACGCGAAGACCTGGATAAATCATTCGTGGCAACCATGATTTCCCACGAGATGGAAAAGCCGCGTCCCGCCTTCCTTCTCAAGCGGGGCCAGTATGATCAACACGGTGAATCCGTTGCTCGCGCCGTACCCGCCGCGCTGCCGCCGCTGAAGTCCGAGAACACCACGAACCGTCTCAACCTCGCGCTCTGGTTGGTCAGCCCCGAACATCCGCTGACCTCGCGCGTCACGGTCAACCGGCTCTGGCAGCAATTTTTCGGCACAGGCCTAGTAAAGACATCAGGCGATTTTGGCATCACTGGCGATTGGCCATCGCATCCTGAACTGCTCGACTGGCTAGCGACAGAATTTATGCAGTCCGGATGGGACGTGAAGCACATGATCAGATTGATGGTGACAAGCGCGACGTATCGGCAAAGTTCTTCCGTAACGCCGACGTTGGTTCAGAAAGATCCCCAGAACCGTTTACTTGCGCGCGGCCCCCGCTTCCGTCTTGACGGTGAAATGATCCGGGATAACGCGCTTTATGTCAGCGGCTTGTTGGTTGAGAAAATGGGAGGACGCAGCGTGAAACCTTATCAACCGCCCGGAATCTGGGAAGCAGTAGGTTACACCGACAGCAACACTGCAAAATTCCAGCAGGATCACGGAGAGGCGTTGTATCGTCGCAGCCTTTATACTTTCTGGAAGCGCACCGCACCACCACCCAACCTGACCACGTTCGATGCGCCGTCGCGCGAAAAATACTGCACGCGACGCGAACGCACTGATACGCCGCTGCAGGCGTTGGTAACAATGAATGACCCGCAATACGTCGAAGCCGCACGACACCTTGGCGCTCGGATGATTGAACATGCCAGCGACGCTGTGAGGCGTTTGGACTTTGGCTTCCAGCTTGTAACCGCCCGCAAACCGTCGTCGTTCGAGAAATCCGTCTTATACAAACTGCTCGAAAAAAACTTGGCGAAATACGAGAAGGATACGGAAGCCGCCCGGAAATTCGTGTCGGTGGGCGAATCACCCGTGAACGAGAAACTGAACAAGTCGGAGCTTGCGGCATACACGATGGTCGCGAGTTTATTGCTGAACATGGATGAAACGCTGAATAAGAATTAGGCTATGAAGCCCCTTGAAATAACCTCGCACCTATTCATTGGATGCGCCGCGCTAGCTGCGAGTTGCGTACAAGCCGAGCCATACATTGAAATTTCACTCGACTTGAAAGTAGAAGCCACGAGACCATCGTTTCCAGATTCTACGCCACGTGCTGTTAAGGTGACCTGCGTAACTGGGCCTGATGTGTGGCGCATGGAAAACGACTATATCACAGGAGCGAATCGGCAGCAGTGGTTCTACGATGGTACCAACGTTTACTTGCAGCTGGAGTCCACGCTGCATGTCTGGCCTTCGGCAGACGGTCAACCGCTGGGCAGCGTGAGTGAGAATGTTCCGTGGCTGGCATTTTGTTCCGGATGTTACCTGAAGCGATCCGGTCGCTTGATACCCTTACCCGCAGAAGACCTGCGACATGCGCGCGACCGCTATGCATACACCGATCAAACCACGGCCTTTAGCGATCAACTTGGTCTGCCCAAGATGATAGACTTATTTGCTTCAAAGTCGTTACTCGAAAAGTCCGAGAATGATTTCGATCGTGAGAATTTTTTCGGAGATCGTTGGGCCGAAGCAAAAAAGCGGGCGCTCGCCCGAATAGAGGAAGGCAAATTGACTTTTCATTACGAAGCCACGGCTTCTACAAACTTTTTGGGTCAGACCTTTCCGACGGAATTTACATTCTACCAAGAGGGGCGTCCTTATGAGCAAAACGGCGATTGGACCTGGACCGGATCGGGTAAAGTCACTGCGCTTCGGCAAACCGAAAAGCCGACCGGCCTGTTAGCTGGAAAACAAAAGAGTACGGTAATCGATAATAGGTTCCCCGGCGGAATGATCTATTCCGTCACGAGCGCTTCCCTTTCGCCAACGAATGATCCCGCGCTACAGATCCGTTACGCGGCCAGAGCTGATGGACTAAAAAGGATGCAGGAATTCGAAACTGAGCGACGTCTGCAACCCAAAACCACATCAAAATGAATCCCGCCCACGAACATCTCAATCTCCTCAGCCGGCGCCATTTCTTCAAGAATACCGGCCTTGCCGCCGGACGCATCGCGCTTGCAGGTATGATGCTTCCCGAAATCGCCCGTGCTGCTGGCAAAATAACATCCGGGACTCGTGCGCATCCTCCACTGGCGGGACTGCCTCACTTTGCGCCCAAGGCCAAGCGGTTGATTTATCTGTTCATGAACGGCGGGCCGTCGCAGATGGATTTACTGGATTACAAACCGGGCCTCACCAAGATTTACGACACCGATCTTCCCGACTCGATCCGCATGGGACAAAGGTTGACCGGAATGACCAGCGGCCAATCACGCTTCCCGATCGCACCGTCAAAGTATGCCTTTAAACAGCACGGCAAATCTGGCATCTGGTTCAGCGAACTCCTGCCGCACACAGCAAAAATTGCGGACGATATCGCAGTCATCAAATCCGTTCACACCGAAGCGATCAACCACGATCCCGCCGTCACATTCATCCAGACTGGTAGCCAGATCCCAGGCAAACCAAGTCTCGGCTCGTGGCTCTCATACGGTCTCGGCAGCGAGTGCGACAATCTCCCAGCGTTCGTCGTGATGACGCCAAGTTGGTCGGCGAAACGATCTGCGCAGGCGCTTTATCAGCGCTTGTGGGAAGCGGGCTTTCTCCCGACAAAACACGCTGGCGTATCATTGCGCGCCAAAGGCGATCCCGTGCTTTACCTGAACGACCCGCCCGGCGTGGATTCCGCCGGCCGCCACGACATGCTCGACGCGCTTGCAAAATTGAATCAGGCCGAATACAAAAAAGTCGGCGACCCCGAGATCAACACACGGATTGCTCAGTACGAGATGGCGTTCCGCATGCAAAGCTCCGTCCCCGATCTGGTCAGCATCTCTAGCGAGAACAAAGCCACGCTTGAACTCTACGGACCGGAAGTCACCACACCCGGCACGTTTGCACACAGCGCGCTGATGGCGCGCCGACTCGCCGAGCGCGGCGTGCGTTGCATCGAAATCTTTCACCGCGAGTGGGATCATCATGGTGACCTTGAACGAGATCTGCCTTTGCAATGCCGCGACGTGGATCAAGCCTGCTACGGACTCATCACCGATCTGAAGAATCGTGGTATGCTCGACGACACCCTGGTCGTTTGGGGCGGCGAGTTCGGTCGAACTGTTTATTGCCAGGGCAAACTCACGCGTGAGAGTTACGGGCGCGATCATCATCCCCGTTGCTATACCATGTGGATGGCAGGCGGTAGCGTCAAAGGAGGCACTGTTTATGGCGAGACCGACGACTTTAGCTATAACGTCGTCAAAGATCCGGTTCATATTCGCGATATCAATGCCACCATTCTGCACTGTCTAGGCATTGATCACGAGCAGCTCACTTACAAATTTCAAGGATTAGACCAGCGCCTGACCGGTGTGGAAGAATCGCATCCTGTCAGTGGAATCCTAGTCTAGTAGCAAGCAACATTAATACGGCGTCCGCTTTATTGTGAAATCTCACGGACAATAAAAGTTTGGAAAATTCTTGAAAATACATTTCTATATTTTATCAGGTCACCATGAATAATTTTTTGGCTCGTTCTACACTTGCGCTTGGCTTGATGGCAACTTTTTTGTTCGCAGCTGAACCTTTCATTCCACCGGTTCCAGATAAACAACCTGAACCGCCGTTTCCCGCAACCCCGACGAACGCAGGCATCACGATGCTTGTGCCCGGGTTCACAGTGCGCGAATTGCCGTTGAAACTCAGCAATCTCAACAACGTCGAGTATGCTCCGGATGGACGATTGTTTGCTGCTGGTTATGACGGAAGGTTTCACCTATTGCGCGATACCGATGGCGACGGCCTAGAGGACAAAGTAGATACGTTCTGGTCGGAGAGCAGCGAGAATTACCCGCTCGGGTTGGCTATCCAAGACGGGAATCTTTACACAGTTCTCACAGACGAAGTCGTCCGCTATCGCGACACAGACAGCAATGGCATTCCGGATAAACGCGAAACAGTGATCAAAGGATTCGACGATCCAGAACTCGTCAAAGCTCCCTACCTCATGCACCGCCGGGTGGATAGTTCCATGGCGCTCGCATTCGGCCCAGATGGCGCACTCTACGTCACAATGGGCAATGGTGCGCCGGGCAATGCCTATTGGTCCGACAAAGCTGGCGTAAAACATTACTCCATCGACAAGCGTCGCGGTTGCCTGTTGCGGATCGGTAAAGACGGCAAGGTGGAACAAATTGCCACCGGTTTACGCTACATCATGTCGCTGCAATTGAATCGTCATGGCGATCTCTTCGGCACGGATCAGGAGGGTGCGACATGGGTGCCGAACGGAAATCCATTCGATGAATTGTTGCACCTGCAAACGAGTCGTCATTACGGCTTCCCACCGAGCCACCCCTTTTGGCTGACCAACGTGGTGGACGAGCCCAGCGTGTGGGATTACGCGCCGCAACACCAAAGCACGTGTGGCTTTCGTTTCAACGGCCCAGCACCGGGACGCGGACGGTTTGGCCCTGACTCCTGGGCGCATAATGCGATCGTCACCGGGGAAGCGCGCGGGAAACTCTGGCGAACTGTGCTGGCAAAAACAGCGGCGGGTTATGTCGCACGCTCAGAGCTGATCGCACGCCTTGGCATGTTGACGGTAGATTGCGCCGTGTCACCACAGGGTGATTTAGTGGTGTGCTGTCATAGCGGCGATCCTGATTGGGGCAATGGCCCAAAAGGCGAAGGGCGTATTTTTAAGATCACTTATACAGACAAGAAATCACCACAACCCGTGTTGACCTGGCCTATGAATGAAGTT
>Ga0114967_10003276_pt1 | contig 13327 bp, 8 predicted proteins | sample M_130628_MF_Meta_FD_92639 | JGI IMG/M metagenome (GOLD analysis project Ga0114967, IMG submission 92639) | Freshwater microbial communities from Lake Montjoie, Canada to study carbon cycling - M_130628_MF_MetaG | ecosystem: Environmental > Aquatic > Freshwater > Lake | place: Lake Montjoie... | reverse complement strand
TGCATGTCGGCCCTCACCGCCACGACCCTCCGGGAAGCGCTCCGCGAGACGGCCGCATCCCTCTCTTCACCGCACGACCTCGACCATGCGTCGACGGCCCGCGTCGACCGGCCGTTGGCCGACGTCGAAGCGGAGGATCCCGAAGCCTCCCGCGGCGACGACGCCGAGCTCGAGCAGGTGATCGACAACGCCGTCGCCCGCCTCTCGGCCGCCGGTGGCATCGATACACCGACCCAAGAACTGCTCATCAAGACTCTCGAACAGACCCGCCCGGAGGATTGGGCCGTCGTCGTCAACGAGTTTGCCAAGACGCTCGAGTCGTCGCGGGGGTCGATCGCCGCCGATGACGCCGCGGACGGCGGGAATCCTGCCCGGCGCCCAACCGGCGGTGTGATCGAGCTCGACATCCCGGCGCCGGCCCGATCCGCGGCCGACGCTCCTCCCCCCGTCACCGAGCTCGCCGCCGCGCCGGTGGAGCCGGTGGCCGCCGTCGACCTCTCCGGCATTCCGCTCCTCCGCGTGGCAGCGGTCGTCGTGCCCCCCGTTCCCACCGACGGCGCACCGCTGCCGGAGCCGACTCCTCCCCACCCCGCCGCCCCTCTGCCGCCGCAGCCGATCAAGGCGGCCGATCTCCCGGTCAGGCCGATCGTTCCCGAACCTGCGCCGGCGCCAGTCGTGGTGGCTGCCCTCATCGAACCGGCCCCGACACCGGCCGCGCCCGCCGAGCTGGTCATGCCGGAGGTCGAAACGATTTCACCGATGCCGCCGACCCCCGAGGCCTTTGAGCTCCCTCCCGCGACGGCCGCGGGAGGCAACGCTCCCGCCGGCCCGGTCGTCAGCAACGCCTGCTTCGCGACGCGGGTCCGCGGCTGGGGCAACGTGGAACGCTTCCCGACGGCGGCGTTCCGGCCGGGGCAGGAAGTGATCGTCTACTTCGAACTCGACCGCCTCCAGATCCGTTCTGCCGCGGACGGGCACACCACCGGCATCGACTCGAGCTTCCGTCTGGTCGATGGCCGTGGTCAGCGCGTCGGGCAATGGTCTTTCGAGCCGATCGTCGAGACCTGCCCTGCCCCCCGCCGGGATTATTTCGCCCGGTACTTCATCCGCATCCCCGAGGATGCCAAGCCCGGCCGTCATCGTCTCGAGTGGAGCGTGACCGATACCGTGGCCGAAGCCTCGCGTCAGGCCCATCTCGAGCTCGACGTCGTGGCGGAGTAGTCGCGGCAGACTCTCCGGCAAGCCTCTTCCCCGACCGAACCGGCTTTGTCGATTTCGAGCGTCGCTCCCATGAATCAATTCCGTTTGAGCACCAGAATCATGTCGCTCGTTCTTGGCGTTCTTGGCGTTCTTGCTCCGCTTGCCGCTGGCGGCCTGGCGGCCGGCGAAGCGGTCACGGCCATCGACATCCTGCTGCTGCCGGACGAAACCATGATCGACCATGCGCAAGCCGACAACGCGCGACTCCGCTTGAATTATCCCGCCGGCTTTGCGCTCGACGCCGAGCACCGGCCGCACATCACGGTGTTGCAGCGCTACGTGCGGACGAACGATCTGGACAAAGTCTTTGCCGCCGTCCGGCGTGTCTTCGACCACCAGCGGCCAGTGGGTTGGGAGCTCGAGGCCACCGGCTGCTTTTTCGTTGACTTCGACAACATGGGCCTGGCGGGAATCGTGATTCGACCGACGCCCCAGCTCCGCGCGCTGCAGGAGGCGATCGTCGAGGCCGTCGAGCCGTACACGGTGCCCGACGGCACTTCGGCCGCATTCGTCACCGCGCCCGGGCAGACTGAAATCAATGCGTCGTCGCGCGACTACGTCCGCACTTTCGTTCCCGAGCAGCTTGGCACGAAGTACGGTCCGCACGTGACAACCGGCGTCGGGCAGTTCGATTTCGTCCGCGAAATGCAGGCGGCGCCCTTTGCTGACTTCCGGTTCAAGGTGGCTGGCGCCGCGGTGTTTCACCTCGGGGATTACTGCACCGCCGCCGGGGAGCTCTGGAAGTGGCAGCCGCCAGCTGGTGAGTGACCTTCGGCTTTCCACTCTTTCTACGAGTGCGCCGTTAAGGCGAGACCTTCCGGTCTGCCCAGGGCTGTGAAAATGGGCTCCTCGCCAGAATCCGTCGGCAAAAAAGGGGCATGCGAGCGGTCCTGCCACGGGCTTCAAGAGAGCACCGGTCTGAATACCGGTGGAGGAAGCAGGCTGCGATCGGCGAGCGAGGGCCCAACAGCCCTGGTATCCAGCGGCTCTCGGAAGCCGCTGGAGGTCCGAGCGGGTCAGGGGGTGCTTCATCCGAAATCGGGAGGGGCTGCCCTGGAGCCGCGTGGATCAGGATTTCCAGGGCAGGCCAAGATTCCCTGGGGTTGCGATCAGGTCAGCCGCGGCGTCTCGATCGTCGAATTGCCCACTCATTCTCATCAGAATATCACCCAGCGGGCAAAGCGAGACCGCGAGGGCCAGCCAGTCCACATGAGTTGCTCCTTCGCCGCTCACACATGTAAATGCGATACGGAAGATGCTTTCCACGGAAAAAGCGTTCGTTATGTCGCCCCGACGACTGAAGATGATTGCACAAGCACGATCAGTTCTCGCGATTTCTAAGGCCTGGTCTCTCAGCCCCGGAGTAACTTCCACGAGACCGGCATAACGGACTTTATTCCCAATCATGATTTCCACTTCCGCGCTCCTGATGCCTTCCACGAGCGAGTCAGAAAGACTGCGGCGATTCTTCCACAACCTGCTATGGCGCACGACAGGCGATGCCTCCCTCCACGGGCCATCTGCAACAAAGAGCCAGCATTGATAATCAGCCGAAAGGTCAGAGACAAATGATGCCGCCTTAACTCCGCATGCTCTGCAAAGGTCTTGCAATTTGCCGATCGACTGCTCATTTTTGGCGACAAATGAAATGGCCGCTAAGGACGGTGGCGAGTGAAGGATTGTTTCTGCTTGATTGCGGTCCAAAAGCAAACTGTCATTGTCGGTATAAAGATCTGGTGAAACGACCTGCAACACTTCAGGAGTCATAGTGGCCTCCAAATTCTGTGTTGAAATGTGGCCTGACGCGAGCAAGCGTCGTTTTCCGGTCATGGGATTACTTTTTCCGCATGACCAAATCACGGAGAATCCTGGCCTGCTTTTTTTCTTCTGCGTCATGAATGCGCTGCCAAGTTGATTCCACATTCGCTCGCGTGAAGGATGCGCCTGCCGCTGACGACACTCGTTTTCTCGCCGTGGCCCACGCGATCAGGGATGCCGCCGATTCGGGAGTCGTCGAGGCGGTAAGATCGGCTTCAGTGGTGACCCTACCGCACTCTGCATTGAGGTAAGCACACCATGCATCATCGACATCGTCGGAGAGAGGCCACATTGCATCGGAGCCAGCAGTCGCCTGCTTTTTTGCGCGGACCACCTCCCATGCGAAGTTCGAGGCGGCCCTCATCCCCGCATTGGTGGCCGTAAGCTCCGCGGCCGAAAGATGGTTGCTGAAAAATCGCTCGGCCTGGGTGACAGCCGCCTTGACCTCGTTCGTGAGGAAGCCCCAAACGCTTCGACAGCAGAGGCAATGAAACTCCCTCCAGAGATCTGGACGAAACTTGCCTGACTGGACGAGGATTTGCCCAAGTTCATGGATGTCATCGGCGCTGTACGAGTCTGTGCTCACGGCTCCAATGCCTCCCCGAGTATCCGAGTCCAGGTGTCAATTGATGTTGCACGCGGATCGATGCGGATGGCGATGTCGCGGCCGAAGTCTTTCATGTTGTTTGTCAAGACTCGCCCACCCAATTTCTCCGCCAAACTTTTGATCACCTCATCGCCGGGATCGCTCCCGAAGATTTCCGCAACCGTCCGCACGTTGAAGCCACGGGCTCGAAGTTGATCCACCATGCCACGCCGCATGGAGTTGGAGTCGATGCTCAATGGTATCCCCTCGTCGGCGAAGCCGGCGTTCCGTCGTATAACGGAAATAGGTTGAGCGGCAAGGCGCCGGCTGGCTTCGGCGACGGAAGTGCTTTAATCCGCGCGGCAGAACCAGGAAAGGGCTCTTCCCCGGGCGATGAGGGCACGACGAGGTTCAGGCCTGCCAATGGCGATGAGTCCTGCCGATCGAGCCTTCGGGCAGTCTCCGATCGCTTCTTGCCCAGCCCGGCTCCACCCTCCTGAGGCCCGCAGCATGGCTACGACCCCCGCCCGGACGCCAGCGGGCAACCGGCCCCACGCAGCGACCACCTCGGCGAGGTCCGGGGGCACAGCGGTGGATTTCGCGTTGGTGCCTTCCGGCGTACCCGTTAATCCCCGAGAAAACCAGGTTCGTTCAGTTCCTGTCCCGGCTACCGTCGGGGGGCGGCACCTCGGCCGGGAAGGTAGGCGTCAGGGATGAGGGCCATCAGCCCACGGCGTTTTGGCGGCTGCTGCGAAGCCGCAGCGGGGGCTTGGGCGCGGGGGGATGCGTCTGGGCCAGAGGCCTCACGCACGCCCCCCACCAGAGTCACGGCGGCCGATGGCAGAGGATTGGTTGATGTCAGCGGCATCCCCCCCTGCCCTCGCGGCGGGATCCCTGCCGCTGCCGGCGCGGTCGGCTGCGGGGGCAGAACACCCTTGGCGGGTGGCACGGCCGGACGCCCCACGGGGGAAGGGGGATTGCTGCCAGGGGGCGCAGCCGGTGTTGCCGCGGGAGCTGCCGCGGGCTTCTCCGTGCCGGTCGGCTTGGCGGCGCCCGCATCCGGCTTCTTGGCAGCCGGAGCCGGCACCTCCTCCGGGCGCGCCGTCGGTTCTCCCATCGGCTGCGCCGCCGGCGCGTCGGCCCGGGGGGGGAACTGTTCGAGCTGGAGGAGATCGGCGATCGCCACAGCGCCGGTCCAGCGTTCGGCCTGGGCGTCGACGTAGGCCAGCTCCGTTTCGGTGAGGATCTTCTGCGCCTGCAGCAGGCTCAAGAACGTCACCTCGCCGCGGGCGTAGAGCGTCTGGGTGAGCGTTACGGTCTCTCGGGCCTTGGGGAGGATGTATTCCTCGTACCAGTCGACGAGCCGCTGCGAGGTCCGGTAGGCGGCCACCGCCTGGGCGGTCTGCGTGGCGAGGTCGAGCTCCACCATCCGCAGGTCGGCTCGCGCCGTGGCGATGTCGGCCCGGGCGGCGCGGATGTTCCCCTGGTTGCGGTCGAAGAGGGGCACCGACATCATCACCTGCGCGAGCCCCTGATCCTGGGCCGGGATGCCGACCTGCCGCTGGTAGCCGCCCATCAGATTCACGTTCGGGATCGGCTGGACGACGGCCCGCTCGAGGGCCCATTGGTTGCCGGCGATCCGCGCCTCTGCGGCGCGCGGCAGGGCATTGCTGCGGACGACCGCCTCCTGGAGCTCTTTGAGGTCGAAGTTCGGAAGTTCCTGGAAGAGATCGGCCTCGAGTCGCTCGATGTCGACCCGTGGCAGGCCGATCGCGGCGGCAAGCTCGCGGCGCCCGGTCTCGATGAACACCGTCGCGTTCAGAATCCGAACCTCCGCCCGGTCGCGCTCGATGCTCCAAAAGAGAACGTCGGCCTTCGTCCCCTCCCCCGCCTCGGCGAGCTGGCGGCCGATCTCGTAGGAACGTTTGGCGATGTCGAGGAGGAGTTTGTAGATCTCCATCCGGCGCTGGGCAACGAGGAGCTGATAATAGCTCTGGCGGACCCCCCGGAGGACGTCGAAGCGGGCCCGGATCAGCTCGTACTCGGCCCGCTGGATGTCGCGGAGGGCGGCTTGCTGCTGGAGACGGAGCTTGCCGCCGGTGACGATGTCCTGCGCGACCGTGCCGCTCCACTGGCTCTCCGGACCGGCGATCTGTGGGCTGAATCCGGCGATCACCGGATTCGGGTAGAGCCGGGCCTGCACGGCCTTGCCCCGGGTGGCCTCGACGGCGGCCCGGGCGGCGAGCATTCGCGGATGGCTCCGTTCCGCCAGAGCGACGAACTCCTCGAGCGTTCGCGGGGTGGGGACGGTGCCCTCCATCGGGAGGCCGTCGACGAGGCCGTCATCGGGCGTCACCGCCAGCGGCACCTCCGACGAGGAGAGTTGCATCGGGGCACCCGGCTGGCGCGGCCAGTTGGTCTCCTCGGCGGCGGCCAGCGGGAATCCGCTGGCGAGGGCGACCAACAGCGCGACGGGAGGGGTGCATCGTGTTCGGGGAGACATGGCGGAGTCCAGGTGCGTGATCGGGGCGAAGCTGTCCGCCGGGGGCACATCCGGAAGATTCGTCACTCTTTGCCCGATCGCTCCAGTAAACCGCACCGGAACGGTCGGCCGGTTTGGGATCACAGCGCGCTGGGGGTTTGGGTACATTGACCGTCCGGTTCCCCAGATCACCTCTTCTCCCCCTTCCCTCCAGGCCGTCCTCGAACCGAGGGACGTGACACCGTGGCGATCCTCCGGGCCGTACACCTCGAGAAGACCTTCGGCGCCGCCGCCGGATCGACGGCGGGCGTGATGGCGATCCGTGGTGTCGATGTCGAGATCGAGCCGGGGGAGTTCGTGGCCATCACCGGGGCCTCGGGGTCGGGAAAGAGCACGCTCCTCCACCTTCTCGGTGGCATCACCCGGCCGACCGCCGGGAAGGTGCTGCTGGAGGGAGTCGACCTGGCGGCCCTCGGCGACGACGACCTGGCGCTGGTCCGGCGGCGCCGGATCGGCTTCGTCTTCCAGCGCTACAACCTCCTCCCCGAATTGTCGCTCGTCGAGAATGTCGGCCTGCCGCTGGTGCTCGACGGCATCCCCGAGGCCCGCTGTGACGCGGCCGCCCGCGCCGCCCTCGAGACCGTCGGCATGGGGCACCGCGCCGACCACCGTCCCGATGCCCTCTCCGGCGGTGAGCAGCAACGCGGGGCGATCGCCCGGGCACTGGTCACCGCGCCGGCGATCGTCCTCGCCGACGAGCCGACCGGAGCCCTCGATTCCGAGAACTCGCGCCGGGTCGTCGAACTGCTGCGCTCGCTCGTCGCCGATCATGCCCAGACCGTCGTGCTCGTGACCCACGACCCTGGCATCGCCGCCGAGGCGGGCCGCTGCATCCGTATGGCCGACGGGCGGATCATCTCCGACACCGTCCAGCCCGACAGCCCCGGTCGCCCGCCGGTCGCCCGCCAAGCCCCGGCAGATCGCGGGAATGCCGGTGGCAAACGGACCGGAAGGAAGCGCCGATGAGTCTCGGCGTGTTCGAGCTGCGCCGGCTGCTCGTCCGGCAGTGGACGCGCCGGCCCGGCAGGGCGCTGGCGACGATCTTCAGTGTCGCTGTGGCCGTGGGGGCTGTCGTCGCCACGTGGGTGTCGGCCGATGCCTCCCGCGCCGGATACAAGTCGCTGACGTCGGCGATCGAGGGGGTCCCGGCGGTCGATATCCTCTCCAGGTCGGGGGGGCGTTTCGACGCCAGCGACGTGCCGGCGCTGGCGGGGATCCCCGGCGTCCGGGCGGTCGTGCCGCTCTTCTACCGGCCCACGCTCCTGCGGGTGGGGGAGAAACGGGTCCGCGAGATCGCCGTCGGGGTCGACGCCGAACGGCTCGTCGCCATCGGCATGCTCGAGCTCTCGGCCGGGCGGGCCTGCACGGCGCTCGACGAGGTCGTCCTCGACGAGAATCTCGCCCGCAGTCTCGGCAAGGTCGTCGACGACGAGATCCTGTTCTTCGCCCGGCGCGGGGTGCGGCGGATGACCGTCGTCGGCCTCGCGGTGCCGACGTCGCTCCGCTGGTTCGGTGAGGGGGCGGGGGTCGTTCTCGACATCGCGGCGCTCGAAGACATGTCCAACGCCCTCGGCTTGGTCGATCGGGTTCGGATTGCCCTCACCCCCGCGGCAGACCGGAAGGGGGTCGTCGAGGCCGCGGGGAAACTCCTCCCCGACACCCTCGTCGCCGAGATCCCTGCCGGGCGGGCCGGCATGGCAGAGGACGTCATGCATTCGGCCGACCTGGGGCTCGATTTCGTCACCGGCCTGACGGTGGCGATGAGTTGGTTCATCGTCGGCAACGCCATGCTGATGAACGTCACGGAACGCCGCCGGTCGTTGTCGCTGGTGCGGCTCCTCGGGGCGAGTGGCCGGCAGATCCGGCGCATGATCACGATGGAGTCGGCGCTGCTGGGGGCAGTCGGCGCGGCGATCGGTGTCGCGGCCGGGCTGGCGGCCGCGCGGCCGATCGCGGCGGGGATCTCGCGCTCGCTCCAGGCCCCCTTCACCGGGCTCGTCGTCCATCCCGCCATCATCCCGCTGTCGGCGCTGATGGGGATCCTCGTGGCCGTGGCGGCGGCGTGGTGGCCGGCGCGGCAGGCGGCCGCCGTCGACCCGCTCGAGGGGCTCGCCAATGCCCCTCCTCCCCCCTCCCCCGGCATCCCCTGGAGGTTCGTTGGGGCGGCACTCGTTCTGTGGGCGTTCGCGACGGGCATGCTCGGACTGGTGATCCTCGAGAAGTTGCCGCCACGGGCGGCCGTGCCGGCCGGGATCGCGATGTTGTTGTCGTTCGTGGCGATGACGCCGGTGATCCTGCCGCCGATCGCCCGCGCCTGTGCCGCCCTCGTGCCGCGCCGTTTCCGGATCGAGCGTGAGCTGGCCCTCGGGCAGATCCTCCGCCAGCCGGTGCGGACGGCCCTGACCACCGGCGTGCTCGTCGTCGCGGTCAGCAACGGCATCGGATTGGGGCATGCGATCCGCGACAACGTCGAGGATATCCGCGGCTGGTACGCCCGGCTGATGCGCGCCGATTGGGTGATGACCCCCGCCGGGACGATGAGCGCGGCCGCCGAAGGCGGCGGCGACGGTGCCCGCTCTGCCGAGGAGGATGTCCGGGCGACCGGCGGCGTCGATCGGATCGACGTCATCGGCATCGCCGCCGGCCGTGTCGCCGGGGGGGCGTGCGTGATCGTGGCCCGCGACGTGCCGGATGACGCCCCGCTCCCGCTCGACCCGGTCGGGGCCGACGAATCGACCGTCCGGGCAGCCCTCGCCCGGGGCGAGGCGGTCGCCGGGACGGTGCTCGCCCGCCGGCTCGGGCTCGTCGCCGGCGACGACCTCGCCGTCGAGGTCTTCGGTCGCAAGACGAAGGTTCGCGTGGCCGCGCTCGTCGTCGATTACACGTCGGGTGGGGCGTCGCTCATCCTTCGCCGGGATGCCGCCAAACGTCTCTTCGGGCTGGAATCGGCCGACGTGATCCTCGTCATGGCCAAGCCGGGGGAGGCTGCCGCACTCCGCGCACCGCTCCAGGCGATCGCCGACGGGCGCGGGATGCTCCTGCGCAGCTTCACCGATGTGAAACGCTTCGTCGACGGGATCGTCAACGGGGTGGTCGGGTCGCTGTGGGCGATCCTCGGGCTGGGGTTCCTGGTGGGGAGCCTCGGCGTCGCCAACACCGTGACGATGAACGTCCTGGAGCAGCGGCGCACGCTCGGGCTCCTGCGGGCGGTCGGCATGACGAGCCGACAGGTGACCGGGGTGGTCGTCCTCGAGAGCGTCCTCCTCGGACTCTCCGGTGCCGTCATCGGTCTCATCGCCGGCCTGACGACCGCGCTGTTCATCCAGATCGCCAGCCAGCCCCTCCTCGGCCATCCGATCCGCGCGACGCTCCGGCCGACGGTGATCCTCGCCAACATGCTCGCCGCCGTCGTGGTCACGGCCCTGGCCGCCTGGATCCCCGCCCGTCGGGCGGCGCGGATCGATCTACTCGAGGCCGTGTCGAGCGAATGACGCCCGCCGCTCAGGAAGCCTCGAGGCCGCGGAGGGTGCCGGTGGAGCTCGCGAAACGGTCGGTTTCGACGCCGAGCCGCTGGAGCAGACTGACGTAGAGATTCGCCAGCGGCGGCGCGTCACGATCGGTGAAGGCGAGGTGTCCGGCGTGGCGGAATCCCCCCCCGGCAACGAGCACCGGGAGCCGGCTATTGGAGTGGGCGTTGGCGTTCCCGAGGCACGACCCGTGGAGGACCATCGTCCCGTCGAGGAGCGAGTGGCTCCCCTCACGGACGCCGTCGAGCCCGGCGAGGAGCTCGGCGAGGATCACGAATTGCATCTCCTCGACCCGCTTGAGCTCGGCGATCATCTCTGGCCGGTTGCCGTGGTGCGTCAGGGCGTGGGTTTCGTGGACGACCCCCGGGGCCCGCGGCACCCACTGGGCCGGATTGACCAGCAGCGTCACCAGCCGCGTCGTGTCGCTCTCCAGCGCCAGGCGGATCATCTGCCCCATCAGCCGCAGGAGCGTGAACAGCTCCTGCTCGGGGTTCTCCACCGGGGGGGGCAACTTCGGCCGGGGGCGGCGGCGCTTCTCCCACACCTCGGCCCGTTGGAGCCGGTCCTCGAGCTCGCGGACGCTCGTGAAATATTGGTCGAGCCGTTCCCGATCGGCGGCCGGGAGATTCTTGTCGAGGCGGCGGGCACCGGTGGCGACGAAATCGAGGACACTGCGGCCGGTACGTAGGGCCTCGATCTTCTCGCCGGTCTCCTGCGGCGTCCCCTGGAGGAACATTTGCCGGTAGAGCCGGGCCGGGCTCCGCTCGCCGGGGAGGAGAACGCCGTCACGCGTGAACGACAGGCTCGTTGTTCCCTGGGCGGCGACGGTGAGCGACAGGCTCGGGAGCCTCGTCTCTGCGCCGAGCCGTTCGGCGGCGAACTGATCGAGCGACACGGTGTTGCGGAAGCTACCGCTGGCCGGGTGGGGGGCCCCGGTCAGGAAGGCGATGTCGGCCGCATGGCCGCCGTCGACGTCGGGATGGGAGAGCCCGGAGCAGACGGTGAGCCGGTCGCGGAACGGCTCGAGGGGAACGAGGTAGGGGGAGGGGATGTAGTCGTGGCCGGTCCCCTCCGGAAAGAAGTATTGGGGGAGCAGGCCCATCGTTGTCTCGATCGCCACCAGCCGTAGCGGCGCCCGGGGCTCGGCGGCCGCCGCCGGTCGGCGCGGCGCCAGCGCCTCGAGCCATGGCAGGCCGATGCCGACGCCGCAGGCCCGGAGGAGATGGCGTCTGGAGAGGCTCGTCGGGAAGGAGGGGGCCATCGGAGGGAACCCTTTCACTGGTCGAGGAACAGCGGACTGGCCACGACGGCATGGATCACCGCACGGACCCCACCCCCCGCCCTCTCGGCGTCGTCGACGATCCGGTCGATGGCGTCGCGCTCCGCGGGGAGAACGTCGGCACCGGTGGCGTAGACAACAAGCTGTCGGGCCAGCGCCGCGGCGAGCACGCGCCGGTCGGCGACGAGCGCGTCACGGAAAGCCTCGAACGACGCGCAGTGACGGCCGTCGGCGAGCGTGCAGGCGTCGTCGACCGTTGGGCCGTCGATGGCGGAGGGGCCGGGGGCGTCGGTGAAGACACGGTAGCGGTCGCGCCATTGGCCGACCGCATCGAACCGCTCGAGGGCGAAGCCGGGCGGATCGATGGCGGCATGGCAGGCGGCACAGCCCGCATCGGAGGTGTGCCGGGCGAGTTGGTCGCGGATCGAGACCGCACCGCGGACATCGGGATCGACCGCCGGGACCCCCGGCGGGGGCGGGTCGGGGGGGGCATCGAGCAACTCTCGCAGCACCCAGACGCCGCGTTTCACCGGCGACGTCGTCGTGCCGTTGGCGGTCACCTTGTGGATCGCCGCCTGGCCGAGGAGCCCCCCACGGTGGCTCCCCTCCGGCAGCGGCACGCGGCGGATGGCGCAGCCCCTCACGCCGGCGCCATCCGCCGGGAAGTAGTGGGAGGCCAGGCGCTGATTGACCATCACGAAGTCGGAGCGGACGAGGGCCGTCACCGGCTCGTCGCCACGCACGAGCTCGGTGACAAAGGCCCTCGTCTCGGCCCGCATGGCATCGAGGAGGGCGGAACTGAAATCGGGGTAGAGCGTCGCGTCGGGCGTGGTGGCCTCGAGATCACGGAGATCGAGCCATTCGTCGGTGAAGTGAGCGATGAACCGCTCGGCCCGTGGGTCATCGAGCATCCGCTCGACCTGGGCCCGGAGGATGTCCGGCTGCGCGAGTTGCCGGCGCCGTGCCAGGGTGAAGAGTGTCTCGTCGGGCATCGAGTCCCAAAGAAAATAGGAAAGTCGCGACGCCAGGGCCCAGTCATCGAGCCGGCCCGGGGGCCCGCCGACAAAGAGAAACTCCGGGCTGCACAGCGCCGCCCGGCAGGCGGTGCGGACGGCATCCTCGAACGAATCCCCCTGTTTCATCCGCTTCGCGACGAGGGCCGTGCCGACCGCGATCTCCCCCGCCGTCGCCGGTCGCCGGTAGGCGCGCGAGAGAAACGCCGCCAGCAACCGACGCGCGTCGGCGCCTGGGTCCACCGGGGTGACGGCCCACGGTTTTCCAGGCTCCTCACCCCTGGGGAGCGCGCCGGGGAACCGCTGCAAGGCGAGCGGTCGGCGCGGCGGGGAGGCCGACCTGTCGCGCAGCGGCAGCGCCGGTAGGTCGGCGAAGATCCGACGGTGGCTCTCCGGGGGCCAGGCTTCATGGATCGGTCCCTCGACCTCGATCCAATCGACCGCCACCCCCGGACCGACATACTCCGCTGCCCGTCCCGGCATCTTGTAGACCCGGGCCGGCGGCAGCGAGGCGGCGGTGAACAGGATCCGTTCGCCGGGATTCAGCCAGGTGTCGATCGTATGGACCGTCGGCTCGAGCGACGGCGCATCGACATACGCAAGCAGCCGGTCGTCGGCATGGAGACTGACGGCCTCCGGGGCCGGTCTCGGCAGCAGCCGCCCTTTGTCCCACTGAAAGCTCCAGGTCGAGATCCGCAGCCGGTAGTGGCCGGCGCGGATCGGCGCGAAGCCGGTGAAGAAGAGGGCAAAGTGGTCGTCCACCGCCTGCCTGCGGAAGACCCCGACCGAATGCCGGTAAGGGAAAAGCCCCGACTGCTCGTAGTGGGCGAGCTTGTGCGGGAGCGCCGCGCGGACGATCGGCAGGGCCTCGTCGTCGTAGACGCCTTCGCGGAGGAAGACGGCATCTCCCTCGAGGAGGGCGAGCTTGAAGAACTCCTGGGCACCGGGGAGGAGCGTCTCGTGGACCGGCTTCGGAGCCGTCGGCTGGGGCATGGTGGCCATGGCCAGCGCCGCTTCGGCGGCGGCGTACCAGCCGGCGATGTGGACATGCGAGACGTCGAGGGCCGCAGCGGTCTTGTCGAAGCCGTGGGCGCGCCCGTCCTCGGGGAGGAGGCCACGGACCTCGAGGCCGGGGAGGTCGAGAAGATCGCGGAGCGTGTGCTCGTGCTCGATCCGCGTCAGCCGTCGGATCGGCGCCCGGCTAGCGGCCGTGGGGGCCGGGGCTTTCCGCGCCGGCGGAGCGGCCGAAGCCGTTCCCATGCCGATGACGATGGCCAGGGCGCCTGCCAGGATCGCCCCGGT
>Ga0114967_10003272_pt1 | contig 13339 bp, 12 predicted proteins | sample M_130628_MF_Meta_FD_92639 | JGI IMG/M metagenome (GOLD analysis project Ga0114967, IMG submission 92639) | Freshwater microbial communities from Lake Montjoie, Canada to study carbon cycling - M_130628_MF_MetaG | ecosystem: Environmental > Aquatic > Freshwater > Lake | place: Lake Montjoie... | reverse complement strand
CGTGCGCAGCATGATGCATGAGCTGCTTTCGCGCCCGCGCCTCGGCCGCGTGGAGGCCGCCAGGCACGTGGTGGGCTGGTTCGCGCGCGAGGACGTGCCGGTGCACGCCGCGATCGAGGTGGCTGGCTACGCGCTGGTGCGCGACGCGGAGATGCGCTACCGGCTGCTGGCGGAGGCGGACCCGTACCGCCGGGCGGCGATCGTCCGTGACGCGGTGATGGATCTGGAGCGCACCATCGCGTTGGCCGAGCGCCAGGGAAGCGATGCGTGGCCGAAGGGGCAGAGCTGGAACTAGCGGGGCGTTGCAGCGGCTTCGGCGGCCCGCAGCGGCGGAAGCTTGGCCTGCACCATGGCCGCATCGAGCGCCGTGTTCCACGCCGCGATCTCCTTGGCGAAGCGCGCCAGGAGCGGCGCGGGGTCGCCTTCGATCTCGATGCGCTCGATTGCATCGCCCACCGCGAGCGCGTTGACCACTTCCTGGCCGCGCGAGACGGTGGCGAAGATCGGGATGTCCAGGTTCCAGCGCGACTGTTCCTTCACGGTCACGAAGAACTGCGTGCCGTGCGCGTGCTCGCCGTCGGGTGCCTTCTGCATGGCCACCATGCCGGGGCCCTCGAACATGAGCTTGGCGCTGAATTCCCGGCGGATCACGTAACCCGGGTCGAACGAACGTCCTGGTCCGCCGCACTGGCGGAGGACGCGCGTGGTGTCGTGCACCGCGCTTCGTTCGTAGGCGCCGCGGCGCACGAGGTTCACGAAGTTGGCGCAGCTGATGGGCGCCTCGCTCACGCGGAGCTCGATGGTGAACTGGCCCTTGGCGGTCTGCACGCGCGCGAGGAGCGGGGCGGCAGCGGGCGGCGCTGGCGGGGGTGCCGGCGTGGTCGGCGGAGCGGCGGGCGCGGCCTGGCCAGCGCCGATCGGGCCGACCCCGAGCACGACGGCCGTGGCGACGGCGAGCGCAAGCACGGCGATCGCCCGCGGCGCACGGTTCGGGAGCGCGTGGTTCATGGCTGGGGTTCTCCTTCGGGCTTCGCGGCCTCGGCTCCGGCCTCGGTGCCGCCGCGGAGTCCCGCGATGCGCTCGTCGATGCCGCGGATCCGCCACTGCGCGGAGCGGGTCTCCGCATCGATGGCGGCCACGCGTTCCTCGAAGATGGCGCGCGTCGCCGGATCGCCCGCGGAGGCATTCTGCATCCGCATCGCGGCATCACGGATCATGCGGCGGCGGCGGTCGAGGATCTCCTGGAGCTTGCGCTGTGCCTCGAGCACCGGCACGGGGTCGGGCGCCGGTGTGCCGGTCTGCGCATTGGCGATGATGGTCTCCAGTTCCTCGGCGCGCGCGGCGCGCTTGCCGAGCTCGCGGCGGGTGGCTGCGAGGCGAGACTTCATCTCGTAGAGCATGGCCACGAGCGGATCGCCGAGCGCCGGGCCGCCGAGGGCGCCGGCGCGTGCCACCGCGCCCTCGAGCGCAAGCTCGGATTCGAAGAGCCACGGCCAGACGGTGCGGTCGGCCACGTCGCGGACGCGTTCGGCGGCGTTGGGCGCAAGCAGCTTGAGGAGCATGGCGGCCGCCTCGCGCGTGGCGTCGCGGAGCGGGCCCTCGGTGGCACGTTCGCGGGCCGACAGCCGGTCGAGCATGCGCATGCGGTCGTCGATGGTCGCCTGGCTGGCGGTGATTTCCCACGCCGGCCCCCACTGTTCCTCCAGGCGTGCGCGCTCGATGGCGATCTTCGAGAGCTCCACGCGCCGCGCGGCGATGGCGTTGGCAAGCCGCGTCCAGTGCCGGTCGAGGGCGTTCTCGACGCGCAGGCGGTCGGTGCCGCTCACGTCGGCGCGATCGATGAGGTCGGTGATGCGCAGCGCGGCCGCGGGGTCGGACGCGGGGGCGTCGTCGCGTTCCACCACGCGCGAGTAGAGCGCGAGTCCCGGACAGATCGCGGCCTCCGCGGAGCGCTGCAGCGAGGCGCGCTGCAGGAAATCCGCATCGGCGGCGGCGAGCACGGCGCGCCAGTCGGCGCTTTCCGCAAGCAGCGCGGCGAGCTCCGGCCCGGCCATCGGCTGCAGCATGCCGGTGGCCGTGGCGGTGCGGAAGCCGGCGGCGAGGCGCGCGCGCACGGAGAGGCGGGCGGCTTCGTACTTGGTGGCGGTCAACGATTCGTAGCGCTGCACGGATGCGTCCACGGCGTCCTCCGAGCCGGCGCCCGCGCCCAGCTGCTTGGAGACCGCGCGCAATTCCTCTGGAGTGAGGGGCGGCGGGACGAGCGTGACCAGGAGGTCCGACTCCGCGGCCGCGCGGGCGGCGGCGCGTGCCTCGCCGTCGGGGTTCGAGCCCTCGCCGTGCGTGGGTCGCATGGGCGGCATCGCGGGTTCGTTGTCGGCCGGCGGCGCGGGCGCGGCGGGTGGAGCGGATGCCGCGGCCTTGGAGGCCGCGGGCTTCTCCGGCGCAGGCGTGCCGGCGGGCGCCTGGCCGGCCGCGGGCGGCACGCAGAGAAGCAGGGCGCTCGCGAGGGCAGCGATCATCGGGTTCGAGCATATCCTCGCTGCATGCCCGGATACTGGCTCTGCAAGTCCGAACCCGACGTCTATTCGATCGACGACCTGCGCCGCGACAAGGTGACGGGATGGGAGGGCGTGCGCAACTACCAGGCACGCAACTTCATGCGCGACGGCATGCAGCCCGGCGACCGGGTGCTGGTCTATCACTCGAACGCCGAGCCCACCGGCGTGGCCGGCATCGCCGAGGTGGCGGGCGCCGCGAAGGCCGATCCCACGCAGTTCGACCCCAGGAGCGAGTACCACGACCCGAAGTCCACGCGCGAGGAGCCGCGCTGGCTGATGCGCGAGCTGCGGTTCGTGGAGCGGTTCGGCCGGGTGGTGACGCTCGAGGAACTCAAGGCCTGCAAGGCGCTGCATGCCATGGCCGCGCTCCAGAAGGGGAACCGGCTGAGCGTGACGCCGGTGACCAAGGCGGAGTTCGACGCGGTGGTGCGGATGGCGAAATAGGACTGGCGTTCCTGGCAGCCCTTTGCGGTACGATTTTCCGGACGCGGGGAATCCTGCGCAAGGAGAAGCTCAATGGCCGGACTCGGAATGGTCGCGTTGGTGGTGGTCGGTGGCGTCGTGCTGCTCGGCGTGGTGCTGGTCCTGTGGGGCATCGGCGTGTACAACGCGCTGACCCGCGGCCGCATCGCGGCGCAGGGTGCGTTCAGCGGCATCGACGTGGAGCTCAAGCGCCGCCACGACCTGGTGCCCAACCTGGTGAACACCGTCAAGGGCTACGCCGCGCACGAGAAGCAGACGCTCGAGAACGTGATCAGCGCGCGCGCCGCCGCGGTGCGCCCGAACATGGGCATGGAGGAGCGCCTGCAGGCCGAGCAGGGCCTGAGCGGCGCGCTCGGCCGGCTGATGGCCGTGGCCGAGGCGTACCCCGACCTCAAGGCGAACCAGAACTTCCTGCAGCTGCAGGGCGAGCTCTCGCAGATCGAGAACCGCATCGCGGGCGCGCGCGGCGGCTACAACGACGCGGCGCAGGGCTTCAACGCCACCGCGCGGCAGTTCCCCGCGGTGATCGTGGCGCGCATGTTCGCCTTCCAGGACATGCCCTTCTTCCAGGTGGACGACCCGGCGCAGCGGAACGCGCCGCAGGTCCAGTTCTGACCGCCGTGGCACGCGAACGCATCGTCTCGTCCACCGAACAGGCCGCCGACGCCGAGCAGGCGACGGGTGCCCTGCGCCCGGGGCGGATCGACGAATACGTGGGCCAGCGCGACCTGATCGAGCGCATCCGCATCGCCATCGAGGCGGCGAAGGGCCGCGGCGAGCCGATGGAGCACGTCCTGCTGCACGGCCCGCCGGGATTGGGCAAGACCACGCTGGCGCACGTGATCGCGGCGGAGATGGGGACGCGCGCGTACGTGACGAGCGGCCCCGCGCTCACCAAGGCCGCGGACCTGATCGGCACGCTCACCAAGATGGAGGCGCACGACGTCCTCTTCATCGACGAGATCCACCGGCTCCCCACCGCGGTGGAGGAGTACATCTATCCCGCCATGGAGGACTTCCGCATCGACTTCACGGTCGACAGCGGCATGCACTCCAAGGTGGTGACCATCGGCCTGCGCCCGTTCACGCTGATCGGCGCGACCACGCGCGCCGGATTGCTGACGCAGGCGCTGCGCACGCGCTTCGGCATCGTGCACAACCTGGGCTTCTACCCGGTGGAGGACATCGTGCGCATCCTGGGCCGCGCCGCGGGACTCCTGCGGATGGACGGGATCCCGGCGGCCACGCTCCAGGCCATCGCCGAGCGCAGCCGCGGCACGCCGCGCGTGGCGCTCCGGCTCCTGCGCCGCGTGCGCGACTTCGCGGCCGTGCGCGCGGGCGGCCGCCTCGACGGTCGCACCGTGGACGACGCGCTGGCGCTCGAGGGAATCGATGCGCTCGGCCTGGACGAGCTGGACCGGCGCTACCTGCGCACGCTTGCCACCACCTACGGCGGCGGCCCCGCGGGGCTCGAGGCCATCGCCGCGAGCATCGGCGAGGATGCGCTGACGCTCGAGGACGTGGTGGAGCCCTACCTCCTGCAGGTGGGATTCCTGGCCCGCACGCGGCAGGGACGACGGCTCACCGTGGCCGCGTTCCGCCACCTGGGCATGGAGCCGCCGGCGCGCGCCGAGGAACTGTTCGATTGAGCGTGCGCCGTGCGCGCCGCGTTCAGCGGTTGATCGCCTGCGTGCTGAAGGGCATGGCCGACGGCCCCGCGCCGCCGATGCTGATGTTCAGCCCGCCGAAGTACTGGTTCTGGATGGCGTCGTAGCCGAACGTGCCGAACAGCGTGAAGTCCGGCATCTCGCGCTGGATGTTCAGCGTGAACAGGCGGAAATCCTGCTCCTTGAGGTCGTACGTGGGCACGAACGATGCGCTGTACGCCTTGCTGATCTGGTAGTTGACGCCGCCGGCGAGCAGCGAATCCGAGATGTACACGTCATCCGGCGAGAAGTTGTTGATGCTGCGGTACTCGATGAACGTCGACACGTCCGGCGAGTGCTGCATGCTGGCACCGATCATGCCGCGCCCGGCGCTCGCGAGGCCGAAGGCGCCGTCGCCGTAGTCGGGCAGGTTGTCTTCCAGCAGGTAGGTGAGGCTGCCCATCAAGGTGAGCGAGCTGCTTGCCGCCATCTGGAAGCTGCCGTAGGCGTTGCGGCCCCACTGGCTGAGTTCCGGCCGCCAGGAAAAGTACTGCGGGAACGGGCTCTGCTTGTACTTGGCGCCGTCCGTGTAGTTGCGCGCCAGGTCGTCGCCGCTCTCGTTCCACATGATGCCGCCGTCGAGCACCAGCCAGTCCACGGACTGCCAGTTGCCCGGACCGCCGCGCATGGTCTGGAAGCGCTGCTTGACGCCCGCCTGCACGGCGGCGCCTCCGGTGGCGCCTTCCATCTCCTGGTCGTAGATGGCGTAGGAGAGGTTCTCCGCCGTGTTCCATCCGGCCCAGGTGTTCATGTACGGCGTCACCACGTGGCGCATGCGGTGCAGGTCCAGCGTGGAGGCCTCGAACTTGTCGTAGTTGGAGACGAATTCCGCGGTGGAGCGGAACCCGGTGGCCACGATGGCGCGGAAGGCGTCGGCGTCGGCGTTGTAGGACTCCTGGTCGCCGCCGATGTAGCCGTACACGTTCGCCGAGGTGAACGGCGTGACCTTCCATCCGCTCTCGCCGAAGGTGGTGGAGAGCTCCTGGCGGGTGAAGATGCGGCTGACGGTGTCCTCGTTGTAGCCCTCGGAGCCGTACAGGTCGGTGAGCGTGGTGGAGCTGTTGAACGTCTGCCCGGGCGCGAACGCCTGGCCGTTCAGGTTGTAGGTGTTGGCCTGCACGCCGGTGCTCGAGGTGGAGCCGCGGCCGAACTGCAGCGACATCAGGTTGGCGTTGTACTCCTGCTGCCAGACGATGCTGTCGCCGAAGAGCCCGTCGCCCCAGCGCTTGTACGCCACTTCCGGGTACTTGCGCACCTGGTACGGCCGGGACGCCAGCTGCGAGCTGTTGGTGATGACGTCGTTGGTGGGCGCGGCGATCAGCATCGACACCTCGGAGCGGTCGCCGCCGTCCACGAGGTACGCGCTGGTCTCGCGCTGCGGCATGTTGGTGAACTCACGCTGGCGGTAGACCTGCAGGAAGCTCTCGTCGGAAACCCAGGAGGTGCGGACATCGAGCTTGGCGGTGTCGGAGAGCGTGAAGTTCCGGTCGACGTCGATCACCCCGCGGAAGTCCTCCTTGGACCTCACCTCGCCGCCGGCGGAGGTCTGCTCCTTGTTGCCGAAGTCGTACATGCCGAGCATGTCGATCTTGGTCTCCCCGATGTTGCCCTTCAGGCCGCCGCCCGTGCCGTAGTTGGCGAGCGCCTCCTGCACCAGGTTGATGTCGGTGTCCTTGGGCTTGGCCACGCCCATCAGGCCGAAGAGGTCCCACTCGGAATAGATCTGTGCGCCGGTCCTGCCGCTGTAGTTGGCGCTGATGCGGCGGATCGGCGGCATCATCTCGCCGCTGCCCTCGAACTAGGGCAGCCAGAAGAACGGCACGGCGCCGGAGCGGAACGTGACGTCGTGGGCGTTGATCTGGTTGATCGTGCCGCCGCCTTCGGCGTCCACCTCGGTGATGGTGGCGCGGTCGGCGCCGATCGAGAGGTGCGGCTCGAAGAACTCGCTCATCGAGATGCGCACTTCCTCGCCCTCGAACTGCCGCTGCGAGTACTGGCGCAGCTCCTTGGCGCGCGCGCTCAGCGGCACCCCGCGCCGGTCCTTGGTGCGCAGCACGCCGTCCACCATGCTGGCGCGGTTGCTGGCGAAGTCGTAGTAGGCGCGCCGGGCGCGGATGGTGTAGTTGAAGTCCGTGGCGAAGACGTCGCCCTCGAGGTAGACGCCGACGATGGCGTCGGCCTTCGATTCCGTGCCGCCCGACTTGAGGTTGGCGAGCGTGCCCTTCTTCAGGAACACGACGCCCCGGTCGGCGCGGAGCTGGAGCGCGCGCGTGGCGCCGCCGGCGAAGCGCGGCAGCACGTCGACGGTCGCGCCCTTCGTCAGCGTGATCTCGTCGCTGGCGGCATCGGCATCGAGCTGCTCGGCGGACCACGAGACCATGCTGTCGGGTGCCACGATCGGGCGGGGCGCGTTGGGGTCGAGCTCCTCGCCGGCCACCTGCGCGCGTACCGGCGCCGGCGGAAGTTCCGCGGCCACGCGCACCGCGGAAGGCTGCGAAGCGGCCTCGATCTTCGCGGCGACGCTCGGGTCGAGCGGCGCGATGCCGCCCACCACGATCGGTTCCGGCGGCGGCGGCTTGGGAGGGCGGATCACTTCCGGCAGGATCCGCAGCGGCGGCGGCGATGCCTGGAGGTCGGAGAGGTACGCGGCCAGCCGCTGCTGCGCGCGCGCGAGGTCCGTGTTGGGGGCGGGTGCGGTCGGTTCGAAGAGCACGGCGGAGAGCGAGACGTCGCCGTAGGTGCTGGCCGTCACGAAGAGGTTGGTGCCGCCCGCCCCGAGGCCCGCGGCCTTGGTGGGCTCGATGGTCTCGGGGTACCAGATGGCCATCTGCGTGACGAGCCCCTTGGCGCTCGGGATGCGCTCGATCCAGAGCACCGCGCGCTCGGCGGTGAAGTCGTACGTGCCCATGATCACGCGCACCTTGCCGGTGAGGTAGACGCGCTGCGTGCTGTCCACCTTCCAGACGTGTGCCGACGTGGACGAGAGCTGCACCGGCCACGTGCCCGGCTCGGTCGGGATCACGAAGCCGCCGAGGCGATCGCCGGTGACGGGGACGCGCTCGGCCTGCGCAAGGGCCGGCATGGCGCAGGCCAGCGTCGCCGCGCCCACCAGGGCGCGGAGCGTTCGCATGGTCTTCCGTCGGTCGCGCGGCACGTCGCGGAGGCTACTTGCGCTGCCCCCGGCGTGGGGTTCGCGCGCAGCGTCGGCAGCGCTTCATCGCCAGCCGATCGGCCGTCCGCTGAGGCCGTTGATCTCCTTGAGGAGCGTCATCGCCACAAGGCCGGCAACCGCCAGGACCGCCATGGCGATCGCCTCGGCCCGCAGCCCGGCGGCCATCAGCCACGCCGCGGCGTAGACCGCCTGCCACATGGCGCCGTAACGGCGCAGCTTCTCGCTTCCCACGGGCCCGCGCGACCCTGCCACCTTGGCGCGCACCAGGAGGAGGAACGCCACCAGGGCCAGCACCGGCCAGATGATGCCGATGGGCCCCGCGCCGATCACCTCGTCGCCGTGCGCCACCTGCGGCCAGTAGCCGCCGGCGGAATCGCGCGCCATCAGGACGCCGCCGCCGAGGAGGACGATCGACCAGAAGAGCCACGCCGCCACCAGCGACAGGATGCGCTTGGTGCCGAAGTACGGCCGCTTGTCCTCGTAGCGATGCACGCTGGCGGCAATGGCCACCGCATGCGACATGGACCACCACACCGGCAGCGTGAACGCGAGCGACCAGTTCGGGATGAACATGTTGGCCGCATGCGCGAGGCCGATGGTGACGATCCCGAGCGACGGGATGTGCTTGCCGACCACGTCGTAGAACATCACCGCCGCCGCCACGCCCACCGTGAGCACCAGGGCCGGCTCGCCGAGCGCGCTGGCGCACACCACCGCCGCCATCAGCGCGCCGAAGGAGAGGAGCGCCGCGCTCGAGGTGCGGATGCGGCCCGCGGCCAGCGGCCGGTCGGGGCTGAAGCGCCGATCGTGGCGGACGTCGAGCAGGTCGTTCAGGCTGGCCGCGAAGGCGAAGAGGCCCACCGACACGACGCCCGTGCAGATGAGCGCCTTCCAGAGCGGCATGTGATAGACGGGCAGGTGCACGTAGCGCGGATCCGCCCGCGTCAGGAGCGTCACCAGCCACAGTTCGCAGACGGCGCCGAACGCGAGCGACAGCCGCGTCAGCTGGAACGCGTCGAGGATGCGCTCGGCCACGGGTCGCATGCGGCCATCGTAACGGGGCGCTGCTAGGATCCTTCGTCCGCGACCGGCCCCGAGGCCGGGCGCGGAAACCGACCATGAAGGCAGACACGAACATCTCCGCCGATGCCCGCGGCCTGCGCGTGGCGATCGTCACCAGCGCGTACCACGCCGAGGTGACGCACGCCATGGAGCGCGACGCGGTGGCGGAGTTCGTCCGCGCCGGCGGCGAGGCATCCCAGGTGATGCGCATCGAGGCGCCCGGCGCGTTCGAGGTGCCGCTCCTCGTGGACGCGGCACTTGCGCGCGCCGACGTGCACGCCGCGGTCGCCATCGGCTGCATCGTGCGCGGCGAGACCACGCACGACCGGCACCTCGGCATGGCCGTCACCTGCGAGCTCTCGCGCATCTCCGTGGCGCGCGGCAAGCCGGTGGGCCTGGCCGTGCTGACGGTGGAGAACATGGCCCAGGCGCGCGCTCGCGCCGGCGGCGAGGTGGGAAACAAGGGCACCGATGCGATGCGCGCCGCGCTCGCCTGCGTCCGACGCTGCGAGGAGATCTGCCGATGAGCACCGACGAACGGCTTCCCGAAGGCGCCGCGACACTCGCCATGCGACGCTGCGCGCTGCAGGCGCTGTACCAGCTGGACGCCGGCCAGAGCGACGACGTGGCGCTGGTGGGCACGCTGCGCGACGACGGCGAGCACGAGGAGACGCCTGCGAACGACATCGAGCGCGGCATGGCGCTCGCCGCGCTGGTCTGGGAATTCCGCAACGAGGCCGACCGCGAGATCGCCACGCTGGCGCGCGAGTGGCCTCCGCACCGGCAGCCGCTGGTCGACCGGAACCTGCTGCGCATGGGCTGGTACGAGCTTCGCCAGTCCGGCGAGCCGCCGCGCAAGGTGCTCCACGATGCCGTGGAGCTGGCCAAGGAATTCGGCACCGCCGACAGCGGCAAGTTCGTGAACGGCGTGCTCGACAAGGTCCTGAACGGCCCGGCGGCCGCCGACGCAGGCGCGGCCGGGGCCGCGGAGGCCGGCTGACATGTTCTTCCGCGCGGCCGTCGAAGCCATCAAGCGCGGGCTGCAGAAGACCGCCGAGGTGTTCGGCGCGGGCTTCCGTTCCATCCTGCACGGGCGCACCCTCAGCGAGGAGCTGATCGACGAGGTCGAGCGCACGCTCGTCTCGGCGGACGTCGGCGTGCGCGCGGCGCGGGAGATCGCCGCGGAGCTGCGCGCGGAGTTCCGCTCCGGGCGCGTGCCGCGCGGCGAGGACGCGGTGGAGTTCCTGAAGGCGCGCCTCAAGCAGCGCCTCGGCGGCGGCGAGCGCGGCATCGCCGTGGCTGCGCAGAAGCCCACCGTGGTGCTGGTGGTGGGAATCAACGGTGCAGGCAAGACCACGAGCGTCGCGAAGATCGCCAAGAGCCTGCGCGACGACGGGCGCACCGTGCTGCTTGGCGCGGCGGACACGTTCCGCGCCGGTGCCGTGGCGCAGCTCGAGACGTGGTCGAGGCGCCTGGGCGTCGACATCGTGAAGGGTGCGCAGGGCGCGGACCCCGCGGCCGTGGCGTTCGATGCCGCGGATGCGGCGCTGGCGCGCGGCGTGGACGTGCTGCTCGTGGACACGGCGGGCCGGCTCCACACGCAGGACAACCTGATGCGGCAGCTCACCAAGATCAGGAACGTGATCGCCAAGAAGATTCCCGGTGCGCCGCACGAGATCCTGCTGGTGCTCGACGCCACCAGCGGCCAGAACGCGGTGCAGCAGGCCACCGCCTTCAAGGCCGCGTGCGACGTCAGCGGCATCTTCCTGGCCAAGCTCGACGGCACCGCCAAGGGCGGCATCGTGGTGGCCATCCGGGATGCGCTGGACGTGCCCGTGAAGCTGGTGGGCGTGGGCGAGACCCCGGACGACGTCCAGCCATTCGACCCGGACCGCTTCGTCGAGGCGATGTTCTCGGAGTGAGCGTGCGGGCCTAGAATGGCCCCATGGTCCACGCGTCACGGAGAGCATTCACGCTGGTCGAGCTGCTGGTGGTGGTTGCCATCATCGGGCTCCTGATCGGCATGATCGTGCCCAGCGCGCGCGCCATCCAGCGCGAGAGCCAGAACGCCGGCTGCCTGTCCAACCTGCGACAGGGCTTCATCGCCATCGACTCGTACCGCCAGCAGAATTCCGGCAAGCTGCCCATGTGCGAGTTCCTCCCGGTGGTCACGGAGGCTGGCGTCGAGGGCGGGCTGCCGAACTTCCTCAAGGGCTTCATCCCCGCCGATTCGGAGAGCTGGAAGTGCCCCGCGGACCGTGACGAGGAATCGCTTGCCACCGGCACCAGCTACACGTACCTGCCGGGCCTGCTGCGCTACGCGCCGGCGGTGCAGGTCGACGTGACGACGCTGCTCCTGAGCTTCCAGCCCGGATCGATGAGCCTGCAGCGGCTCAACGAGATCCGCCTGGACGCGGAGGCGCGCGCCATGACCGAGTTCTACGAACGTGAGGGCGAGGACTACCCGCTCCTCACCGACAGCCAGGACCGCCACCGCCGCGTGGGCGTGGAGCGCAACGGCGTCTACCTGGATGGCGGTGCACGCATCGCCAAGCCGTTGGACGAGGCTGCCACCGGAGGAAACCCATGAACCTGATGGACTCGATCCGCTCCCGCGACATGGACCTGGGCGAACTCTGGCAGGAGCACCAGGGCCGCATCCTGGCCTCGCTGGCTGCCGCGCTGGTGGCGCTGGCGCTGGCGAGCGGCGCATGGTGGTGGTTCGCGGTGCGCTGGAGGCCGCCGCCGTCGATCTTCGACGCGCCGGTCAACAACGTGCTGGGGTACTTCACCACCGACGACTTCAACCAGCTGCCGGTGCAGGAGCGCGTCAAGTACGTGCGCGACTTCATCGGCCGCTTCCGCGGCATGAGCCAGCAGGACAGCGTGGTGGCCGCGGCGTTCCTCTCCGGCGTCACCGGCAAGGTGCGCGAGCAGATGACGCAGAACGTGCGCGTCCTGGCCAAGGACATCCTCATCGAGGGTGCCGGCACCTTCGTGAACCTGCCCGCCGCCGAGCGCGACGCGTTCATCGACAAGTGGGTGGCCGAATGGTTCCGCATGGCGGAGGAAACCGCCACCGGCAAGGAGTCCACGCGCAGCGACGACGAGATCCTGAAGGGTGCGCGCGCCGAGGCACGGCGCGGCGAGCAGCGCACGCAGGAACGCATGAAGGGGAAGACCCTCGGCGAGAAGGGCGCGGACCGGTTCCTGGGCTTCTGGCAGTCCGAGGTCGAGCCGGCGTCGAGCCCGAAGGAACAGGCGCAGATCTCGCGCTTCATGGATGCGGTGCGCACCCGCATGCTGACCGCGCAGTGACCCGCGAGCGAACGAACGAGTCCGGCGAGCCGCTCCCGGTGCTCCGTGCCGCGGAGGAGATCGTGCGCTGCATGCAGGGTTCGCGCGGCATGGTGCTCACCGCGGCCACCGGCAGCGGCAAGACCACGCAGGTGCCGCAGATCCTGTCGCGCGCGGGATGCGTGCAGGGGCAGATCGTGGTGCTCGAGCCGCGGCGCCTGGCTGCGCGCATGACGGCGCGCCGCGTGGCCGAGGAGATGGGCTGCGCGCTCGGCGAGGAGGTGGGCTTCCAGACGCGCTTCGAGCGCGTGGTGGGCCCGCGCACGCGGATCCGCTTCGTGACCGAGGGCGTGTTCCTGCGCCAGGCGCAGCGCGATCCGGGGCTCAAGGGGATCGGCTGCGTGCTGCTCGACGAATTCCACGAGCGCAGCGTGTTTGCCGACCTGGCGCTGGGGGTTGTGCGCGCCGCGCGCGAGCGTCGCGCGGACCTGATGGTGGCTGCCATGAGCGCCACCATGGACGCCGCGCAGGCGGCCGCGTACCTGGCCGCGCCGGTGGTCACCGCCGAGGGCCGTGCGTATCCCGTGGCGGTGCGCAACGACGCCGGCGAGCAGGGCATTCCTGTCTGGGATCGCGCGGCGCGCGCGGTGCGGCGATTGGTGGAGGAAGGCCACGAGGGCGATGCGCTCGTCTTCATGCCCGGCGCGTTCGAGATCGATCGCACGGTGGACGCGGTGCGCGCGGAGCTGCGCGGCGTGGCGGGCGGCGCGTCCTTCGACGTGGTGCCGCTCCACGGCAGCATGCCGCCCGATCGCCAGGATGCCGCGGTGGCGCCGGCCGCGCGCGGGCGCCGCAAGGTGATCGTGGCCACCAACGTGGCGGAGACGTCGATCACCATCCCCGGCGTGCGCATGGTGGTGGACAGCGGCCTTGCGCGCATCTTCCGCGTGGATCCGCGTCGCGGGCTCAATGCGCTGCGCACCGAGGCCATCAGCCGCGCCAGCGCCGACCAGCGCGCGGGCCGTGCCGGACGCACCGCGCCCGGCGTGTGCGTGCGGTTG
>Ga0114967_10003271_pt1 | contig 13351 bp, 17 predicted proteins | sample M_130628_MF_Meta_FD_92639 | JGI IMG/M metagenome (GOLD analysis project Ga0114967, IMG submission 92639) | Freshwater microbial communities from Lake Montjoie, Canada to study carbon cycling - M_130628_MF_MetaG | ecosystem: Environmental > Aquatic > Freshwater > Lake | place: Lake Montjoie... | reverse complement strand
CGGAGATAGAATTTATTATTGGCGTCATTAATTTTTAGAATATCAAAAAGTTTTTGGACGATTTCTAACCTTTTTTGAAGATGTTGTTGTGTAATAACTTTAGGCATAACTCTTATAATATACGAATATATTATTTTTCTTTATATTAAATTCACATCACAAAAAATCATATAATGGTTAAATTATAAAACACAAGTTTGGACCATATAATGGATCATTCAGAGCGATACAATCTTAATTATAATATTTAATAATAATTAATATTGTAATGCTCCTCAATATAATGGCTTCACAATATAATAATTTTATTTAGTAACAATGATGGAACCAATTATTTAAATAACCACCAGATGTTGCTGCAGCAGCATATGCAGGTTCTTCACCTGGTGGTGTAGCGTGTTGTGCTGGAACATATCTATCTTCTATGCTCTGATTAAGTATTATTAAAGCCTTTTTTAAATAATCATTACCATCTTCAATGTTAGGCGTGTAAGGTCTGTTAAGTTTATTTATTGACTCTTCAATATGTGTTTTATGTTTAAGTTTGATAACGTCTCTATTTATTTCATCATAAATTATATCAAAATCATATTGTGATTGTTGAGGTCTCTCATCCTGCTGGTGAGCGACCACCACTTCAGAGAGTTGAGGTCTCTCATCCTGCTGGTGAGCGACCACCATTTCAGAGAGTTGAGCAGATGATATTTGACTTGATCTTTTACTAGGTTGTAAGTCGGAATTTACTTTTACTGAATCAAATTTAATTATATCAATCATTTTTTCGGATATAGATTTAGCTATTTGGAAGGGGTCGGGTTTTAATATGGCTGCGAATGGGTTGATTTGTTTTGGTGATGGGGCTGCTGATGCTGCGATTAGTTTTGATTGTTCGATGATTTCAGAAAGAAATAATAGTAAATCATAATCAACATGTAAGGATCTATATTCAAAATATAAAATTGTATCGGGATTTATTGGTGATGTAATTTCAAAAAAATTAGATTCATGAGGTGCTAATATTAAATTTTTAAATTCATTATATTGTAGTATGACGATTTTATTGTTATAATTTCTTGTGTAAAATAAATAATACAAATAATTATTAAAATTTAATAGAGATGGATCAATACTATCATTATTAAGCTTAATTTGTTCCATTTTTTCTTTTAATGAAGGTGGCATAATACTAATTAATCCGTGTCTCAAAAAAAAAGGCATTTTGTCTTTCAATAATTCTTCGCCGTAGTATTCTAACACATAAAAATAATAATATGATACTAAGAAAATCCATGTGTTCTCTATTTCTGACGAGATACTTAATTCAATCAGGGATTTAAACATTTCTTCATATTCTCCTATTTCTTTTAATATTAACATTCTATCATCTGAATTACTTAACATATCAATAAACATCATTTTAATATTTGTATATTTAACACCAATAGTACATTGAGGTTGACATCCAATAACTCCAGTTTTTTTTATAGTCATCATTTTATCTACATTATATAGATCATTATCAGATTCTTTCCTATAAAATTTATTGTGGATATATGTTCTCAATAATTCTAATGCTATACGATAACATTTTAAAATACTTTCACAATTAAATTTTTTAAAAGTAACAGTAAATTCAAGATTATACTGGTCATTCATATATGGACCATCATTACCAATATGTAATTCAATTCCTTGATATTCAGGATTATTCGGTAAATATACTCTTAATTTATTATGTGGTTCTTTTAAGGCATTGTCAAGGTTTTCATCTTTTAATTCAATTGTAAATCTGGGGAATTCAAATTCAAAACCGATTGATTCCACATTATTATTTATACTGTCGTATGTAACAGTGCCACCATTCAACATATAATTTAATATAATATTAACTACAAAATAATATTATATTAAATAATATTAAATAATATTAAATAATAAAATAATATAATATTCAAATGAATGTTCGTATTCCTCAATATAAAAATATAGATGTAAAAGCGAACGAAGGACTATGAATGTAAAGTTCATGATGGTAAAAAATTTGTAGATATAAATTGGATTGATTTTACATCAAAACTAATTAATAAATCATGTGATGTATCAACTGATAGCATCACAAATGAAAACATAAATTCACATCACAAAAAATCATATAATGACAAACAAAAAATTAACATAATAATCTAAATTATGGATTATTATATTAAACAACAACAACTCTCCAAAATAATTATGTGACAGTTGCGGTTTTCAGTTACGGTCATTGCATCATTATATATATAGTTAAATATATCATTTTTTTTAATATTTTATAATGTAAAACATAACTAAATATGGTTGTAAATTGTTATGAGCTGCACCACCACCAGTATTATTAATAGTGATACCAGTTGTTGAAGAACTAGTATTACTGATACCATTTAAATTATCATCGGCTGCGCCACCACTTAAAATCGCAGCCTTGCTTCCAGAATGATGTACTGAAGTATGTATATGTCCTGGATCTGTTACACCATGACTATGTGATGGCATTTCACCAGTTGTTAGAACATGTGTTTCTTCACCACCTGTCTCACCAATAGTATCAAAATTTGTATTAATTGTATCTTGTTGCACTATCACACGACCTTTAAGATTAGGAACTTTAAATGTTGTACCATTAGCGCTTCCATATGTAACATTAACAGCACTGAACAAAACACTATATATTACGCGGCTATAATCAGCACCATCACACAATAGCCATCCACCTGGTGTAGTACTACCACTAAAAGCAATGACTGAACCAGCCGGAATTAATGGATTTGTAGAAACAATTAGACCATTTTGAAACGAATTTTCATAAACTTTATCAGCATTTGATGTTCCATTCACATCAAATCTATGAAAATTATTTGGAGGTGTCTTATAAATACCAACATTTGAATGTGTATTACTCTTGATAATTGCATCATTACCAATATTGATATCCGGATTTACTCTATAATCATCCTCAATTTGGAGGTAATTAGACATAGCATTAATTTTTACAACACTTGTACCATGTGCTGCCTCACGACTTGCAAGAACTCCGCTAGTTTGATTATCTGTATATTTATACATATATATATATATATATATATTATATATATATTTATTAGTGGATGGAAAAAAATATAAAACAATTATTATATATGGACGAAAAAATTGGTGGTAGTGTAACAGACAAAGATGTTATTGATAAAATAATAATTGATAATGGATTATCTGTAAGTTATTCAATTAATTATAATGGTATTACAATCAATAAAAAATCAAATAAAATATATCCGATTCATTCTATTTCAAAATTATTTACAAATATTATGTTAGTATTACTTTATGATGATAATATAATCAATGATGAAGAATTACATATGCCAATAAAAATAGAACAAACAATATTAAATAAATTATCAAAAGACGTTAAGAATCGACTAAAAAAAGTTTCAATATTGCAATGTATAAAACATGAATCAGGATTGAAAGATTATATGAATAATTATCATAATAAATTAATAGATTGCTTCAAGAAAAAAATAAAATATCCAAATCCAAAAGAACCAGAAGATTTTTTAATTTATGCAGACAAAAGTGTTTCAGACAAAAAAGAAATATCTGAATATAATTACTCAAATTTAGGAATATTATTAGTTGCATTAAGTCTAAAATATTATTATAATGAAAAAAATAGAACAAATTTATCTTACAATCAAATATTAAACAAATATATAATTGATAAAATTAAATTAAAAAGTTTTAGTATTACAAAACCAAAATATAATGCTGTATTTCCTGTTGCGAAAGATGATTTAACAAAATATGTTAATGGTAGTCCAGCAACTGGTTATTGGTTATCATCAAATGATTTGTGTAAATTTGGTATTTGGATCAATAAATTATTTAATTCAAATATGAAAATTAAAAAATGTATCAAAGAAAATAAATTGGATATATATTGGAAAAATCCACTAAGATTGGGTCATTGGGGTTTTTTACAAACATCAAGTAGTTGTTTAGAAACATATTTGAAAAAAAATATAACAATTGCTATTTTAAGTAATCATAATAATGATGCACATATTTTTATGAATGAAATTAGAAAATTATTATAAATTATTTTATGAATATTTTGAAACATAAATGAACAAATGATGTTCTTAAATACTTTAATTTTATATTGTTTCTAATGATATATAAATATCTTTAATTCGCCATTTTTTGTTGTAAGCTAATGAAAATTTCGCAGAACCTCCTGTTATAGCACCACCTTTTTGTATATAATATACTTCATTATTTTCGAGAAATATATTAAATTCTTTTATTATTTTTAATGTATCATCATTTAATAAAGTTGTAAATTTACTGAATTTTATTAAATCATTTATACAACTTTTTAATTCGCCTGATGCAATCGCGAATGTTCTTTCCCATTTTTCATACTTGGATAACTTTTTTTGTTTATAATTATATAATGTTATATTACAATCTTCTATACCTGTATTATGCATTTTTAATGGAATTAAAATATTCTCCTTTACAAAATCTGGATATGTCATATCTGAAATTTTTTCAATTATAACACCTAATATTATATAACCCATATTTGAATAAGAATATTTGCCATCCATATTCATATCAAGTAGTTTATTATTATTCCATTTATTGTATATTTCAGTAGCAGTATTATATTTTATTTTAGAACTTCCATATGGTGCACCATCCCATAAGTTTTTTAAACCACTTGTATGATTTATAATATCAATTATTTTAAGATTTTTAATTTCATCATTGTCAATGTATTTTCCAATATTATTATAAATATTAATTTTTTTATTTTCATGTAATATTAGTAATGATAATATTGTAAATAATTTTGTTACCGAACCAATAGGAAATTCTGAAAACTCATCAAGTTTGTCATTATCTATTGTGTTCAAATAATATATGTTTTTATTTACATATTCAATCATTTTTATTTTTTTAACTTTTGGTTTCTTATTTTTAGCACCACCTACCATATTATTATTTAAATTTAAGTATTTATGTTTATATTTTATGTATTTATCATAGTAGTTCATATAATATGTCATATATATATATATATATATTATATATGTTTTATAATAGAAAATTAAATCAATTTTTTTAGATGAACCTTATTATATAAAAAATATTATATGAAAATAATTTAAGAATATTTATATATATAATATATTATACTATGACTGAAATTAACTATAATGAATTTATGAAAAATGCAATTATCACACACAGTGATATGACAATGAATTATCATAATGCTCTAGAATTTTTTATTTTACATAGAGGAACACAAAGGACAAATTGATATGGTTACATATTATAATAAAGAAAAATTTTTATTATTTTTTTGAATATACGCCAAAAAGAGATTGTGATATTATGGATAATATTGAGGTAAGACCCGTAAGTGAAAAAATTAAAATAACTTATTATATAGGTGGACAACAATATGAACCACGAGTTGTAAAAGAGTTTATTATTGTTGCATCTCCTTATCACGAGTTTAAAATTAGAATAACATTTTTAGAAAAACCAACTGAAAATTTTGAGTTTGTTGTTCATTCAAGAAATTATATTATGGATTCAGAACTTAGAAAGAAACTAATGGTAAGTCGATTGATTACAGATTCAAATATATATTATCAAGGTATGTGTCTCAAAAATTAAAATATTATTTTATATTCAATAAATAGAACAATTTAGTTATTCTATTTTTTGTAAATATTGTTCCTCCAAGAATGTCAAATTCATAATCAACATTGACTAAACCAAATTTACTATTATTTATCATATTATTATTTTGTTTTACTTTATCTATATTTGTCTTATAATGGTCTAATATTGCCTGATCTATTGTATGTAAATCTTTTATTTTTCTAGTATCATCATTTTTAAGATTATGTTCATATATTATATCAGTGTTTGAAACAAGTTGATCGAATATATATGTTTTGATATATTGTTTAATTGGCACTCTATCATACTGCTCTCTTATTTTTAGATTGATAGTATGAATAATTAAATCTAAATATTTATCTTTTTCATTGAGTATATTTATTAGATCACTATTTAATTGTATACCTAATTTATATTTTTCAGCAATATCTTTATTATATTTTATTTCTAACATACGATAACCTCTTGTTATAGATTTATTATAATTTGCTTCATTTATTCGTCTATTATTAAATAATATTTGCATCTCAACAATTTTTTTGTATTTATTTGAGAAAAAATTACAAATATGACATCCTTGATTTAATCCAATAGTAATATATTTTTTATCTTTATCAAGTGTATCATATATTTTTTTCGCAATATTTTCAAATAATAAGTCTTCAATTTTGAATTCATTTTGTAAATCATTAAAAATATAATTTATGTTGATTACATTATATTTTTTTTTAATTTTATTTATTACTTTTTTTGGCAATGTTATATCTGACAATATATCCGCAAATAATAAAATAGAATTATTTTTAGCACCACCTATCATATTTATATTTTTCAATTTCATATATTTGGATTTGTATTTTATGTATTTCTCATAATAGTTCATATAATATTATATATAGATAAAATATTATATTATATATCAAATATGAATAAACCAATAATTGTTTTTTATGAACCTTATGAAATAATGATAAAGGAAACTAATAAAATGCTTAATGAAACGAATATGATAGAAAAAGAATTATTAGAAAAATATGATATTGATTATGATAGTTTTTTTCATAGTAATATTCGTGATGAAAAAGGTGTGCCTGAAATATTAATATCAAAAAATGATGTACATATGTTTTTATTAGATTATATAAATAATTATTTTTATTGAATTTAGGTAATAATTTATTTATATCTTCATCAATTGTACAACTATCAAAGGTATCAACATTATATTTATTTTCAAATTCCTTGAAATTAAAAATCATATTATATTTGTATCTATCAAACATAAAAAATAAGTCTGTCATTTTATTTCTAAATATATTTTTTTCATAACTGGATAAAATATATTTTTTATGAATTATTGCACCATAATCTAATAATACTACTTTATAACCATGTGTTTTTATTTTGCTATCAAATATATTTATATATTTATCATCTGTTTTAATTAGTCCTATATTATCCATTTTCCAATCACGTTGTAAATAACCTGATTTATTACATAAATACATTACATATAAGCATTGAATAAATATGTCATAATATTGTTTATCTGTTAATTTTTCATAAATATCTTTTAATGTTAAATCAATTAGTGAATATATTTTAATTGAACAATATGGCGAATCAAATAATTTTTTATAATAATTTTACCATAATAGCTTCATATTTATTTTCACCTGAAAACTTATCACAAGGTTCTAAATTATGACCTTTTATAAAATTAAATCCTAATCGTCCATATAATTTTAAAGCACTAATACTTCTTGAACTTATATAGATTTCTTTTAAATTATATTTAGCTTGTGCAAGTTCTATAAATTTAGTAAGTGCAATGCTACCATAACCGTTTCTTTGATATTTATGATCAATTGTTATATTTTGAATCATAAATATTGTGTCATAACCTTCTATATTCATATCTTGTTTATTTTTCCATTTTGAAGTTATCATACCTATTGGATTACCATTTAGCATAATTATTTTAAAAATTGTAAAACAACCTAATTCTTGTCTTTGAACAATTTTTGGACTTGCTGATACAAAACCAGATTTTGGATCAATTTTATTTAAGGTATCTAATAGATCTTTTCTATAATCAATCAAACTTATATTATCAACTGATGCAGCACCACCTAATAAATTTAAATATTTTTGTTTATATTTTAAATATTTACTATAACTATCCATATATAAAATGAAATTAGAAAATTATTTTAAATTATTTTATGAATATTTTGAAACATAAATGAACAAATATGATCCAATACAAAATTATAAATTGTTAGGAACAGATATTTCATATCTTGATGCTCTTAAATCTACAATAGAATTATTAAGTTTTTTTGATGAAAAATATGGTGTAGATAAATACCAAAAAAATGATAGTAATATTTTGATAGAAATTTAACAGAAATTTATTCATTATTTTTTTTATTATAATTTTTATCATAAATTGCAAAATGCAAAGTATTTGGTGCAGTCATTAAATTAAATTTATTTTTCTGTTGAACAACATATGTAATATGACAATTACCTCCATATGTATAATCACCTCTTATTTGATATGTATTAAATAATAATGTAATAAATCCATTCAATATAGTACCACCATGACAAACTATCATGATTTTTTTATATTTTGATTTCTTAATTAAATTAATAATTTTTTTACATCTCTTTAATAAACTATCTAATGTTTCAACTTCATATTTATTATTAGGTTTAACTGTATCATTACTAAATTTATAAGTCATTATATTTTCTATTGGATCTATAATGTCTTTTATTTTTTTCTTCATTTTGAAATAATCATCATAAAATTTATCTTTCTTTAATTCTTCATCTGTTTTTCCAATTGATAATAATCCATGATCAAGTTCAACCAATTCATCAAAATATTTAATTTTTTTTGGATCATATTTTATTTGTTTGCATATAATTTCTGCGGTTTCTTTAGCCCGTAACATAGGAGAACATAAAACTAAATCAAATTGTTTATCATCTATTCTGTAATCTTTTAGATATTTTCCTGTTAAACGAGATTGTTCTCTACCAGTTTTATTTAATTCTATATTATTTCTAGCACCTTGACCTAAACCGAGATTATTCCATTCTGTTTCACCATGACGAATAAAATATATTTCTCTATCTATTTGCATATAATATAATATATATTTTATAAAAAATGTATTATATTATATTATATGGATTATTATAAATATCAAAAATATAAAACCAAATACTTGGCAATAAATAACAATCAAACAGGAGGAGGAAAAAAAGAATTACAATTTATTTTATTTGGTGATGTTATGTCTGGACATCAAACTTGGTTTCATGATAAAGATAATAAAAAAATAGATTTTGTTAAGAAATTAAAAAAATTAGGAGATGTTATTATTCTTAAACCGAATTATGTAAATTTTATGAATTACACAAAAGCAAAAGGAAATGGTAATTTATATTATAAATCAGGTATCAAAAATATTGATTTTACAATTGAAGATTTACAATTTGAAAATTATTCTAAATGGGTTTATGATCAAATAGATCCAAATAAAAAGTATATTGCAATTGGTTTAGACCAAGGATGTCATTTTGCCAAATATTTTTGTAATATGTATTCTGATAATTGTTTAGCATTATATGTTTTAATTGATAGAAATTTTACGAAACAATCATATGAAAAAACATTTCACTCTGATATGAATTATGATTTTATAAAATCTATAGTAGGTAATAATTATACAGATTATATTATAGAAAATCTTACTAATAAAACTATTAATGATTTATTAGAAAAAATTAAAAAGACTAAAGATGATAAGTATGTCCAATTATTAAATGGTTTATGTAAAGGTATCATCAGAAGTCAATACGATAAAATTAAAAAAATGGATGTTAAGACAATAGTTTATTCTAGTTCTAAAGTTATAACACCAGAAAAACTACAAGAAAACATAGAATTTAATGAAAAAAGTAAAAATAAAATAATTTACTATTATATTTTAGATGACTCAGAATATTTGATTCATGGAAAATATGCCAGTGAGATTTACAATAATATTTATGCGATGATTAAAAATATGTAATCAATTAAACAATAATAAGTCTATAAGATTGCATATAAAAAATTGATTTAATAAATATTTATATACTTATTAAATAATATACATATATACAATGTTTTCAAAATTTGATATAAATTATAAAAACAATTTATTTGAAGAATTATCTAAATCAACTAAATTTGAAAAATTAGGAAAAGGTCGTTATGGTGCTGTTTTAGCAGATATACATAAAAATGTAGTTCCAATAGTTAGAACAACAACAAAATATAATAATCCTATTCAAAAATTTAGTCAAATACATTATGATATTATGAAAAATATAAAAGATATAAATTTCAATAATGCTTTAATTGAAATTTATGATAAAGATTATACAAAAATGGGCGAACATTCCGATCAAGCATTAGATTTAGATATCAATTCATATATATGTTTGTTTTCTTGTTATGATAATCCAGATACAAAAGATATAAGAACATTGAAAATAAAAAATAAAATAACTGGTGAATTATCAGAAATTTCTCTAACTCATAATTCTGTTATATTATTTTCAGTTAAAACAAACAGTAATTATTTACATAAAATAGTTTTAGATAAAAGTTATATGGATGATAAATGGTTAGGTATAACTTTTAGACTGTCTAAAACTTATATAGAGTTTATAAATGAAATTCCATACTTTTATAAAACAGATAAAATATTGAAGTTGGCAAATAAAGAAGAAATGAAAGAATTTTATAAGATGAGACAAACAGAAAATAAAAATAGTGTCTTTGAATATCCAGAAATAAATTATACGATTAGTGAAAGTGATTTATTATTTATAGTTGAGGCATTAAATAATCACCTTGATTAAAACTAAAATATATATCACCATAATCAATTATATCTGTTGTTGCATTTTCTTTGGAATATAAATCTTTCAAATGTTTAATATCTTTTTCAGTTGGTTCTTTCATAGCAACTAATCCTTCATCACTTTCAATATAAGTTGTACCCCATCTATGAATTGCTTCTATTTTTGAACATCTAATAATATATCCACATCTTGTTGGTATCATATTAATAGGCAAAATACTAGGACTGATTTCGTGTGTATATAATCTATTGGTGCTTAATGGAATAATAAATACAGAATTAGGATAAAGAGTGATTTCAAAAGAAGAACACATATTTTCAACATCTTTTTTTAATCTAAATCGTAATTTAGTAAATATACTTTGACCTTTATACAATACATCACCTACATTTTTAATTTTATAATCTTTATAAAATGTACAAAAAGCAATAAGACCATTTCGAGGCATATCTTTTGTTTTATCAGAATGGGCAGAAATCTTTGCTTTTTTTTCCTTAACATCACTTTTTTTATTTTCGTATACTTGTGCTAATACATGATTTAATTCTATTGGATCAACAAAATAATCTTTAATGATATTATTAACACTACCTATAATTTCATTATCAGTATCTCTAAAATTTTCTGTACATCCTTTCAAATTAGTAGAACATCTTAAAAGATTAAATCTGTATCCATCGTCATGTTCAAGCGGAGCTTCAAGAACTTTGGACAAATATATACCTTTTCTCATTGCTATATCTGGTTTATTTGATTCAGTTAAAATTTGAAATTGGTGTTCTTTAGTGATATTATCAAAATAATCTTTTTCAGGATTAAAAAACTGTTTAAAATAAATACCAGCATTATACATATTTAATGGAACTTGACCAATAGATATTTCTGTTTTTATTTTTATTTTTTCGTAATTGTATGATAATTCTATTATAATTTGTGTTGAACGATTTATGATATTAACACTTGTATGGAATATTTTTAGAATATCACCACAAATATAGATGTTTGTTTTTGGATTTATAATATGTTCATCAAATTGTTTAATATCAGTAAAAACAATACCACAAAAATGTTTAAGTAAATCTTCATCAGGATTTTTACAATTAATACATAGTAATATATGCTTGTTCAAAATCATACTATTTTCTTTTGTATCTGCCATTTTTATATTAGTTATAATAATAATAATGTAAAATATTTGTTTTTCAATTTTTTATTTCTATATGATATATAATCTATTATGTGAGGATTAACCTCACATAATAGATTATATATCATATAGAAATAAAAAATTAATGAGCGGGCGTTATTAACATCGTTTTACGATGTTAATTAGGACCGCATATCAATTTTTATTCATGAGGGAGGAAATTCTGAATCGAAGATTCAGAATTTCTCCCCGAGTCGGGGCTTACTTCCAACAAAGTTGGAAGTACGCCCTCATGTATTATTTTATCTATTATATTTGCTTGTTTTTCAATATCTATTTTTAATTGTTTTTTGTCAATTTCAAATATACTTGGATTAGTAAAAAACCATTTCCAATCAATTTTATCTATATTTTGTTCTAACAAATAAATTGCATTTGGATGCTGATATGATTGTAATTTATAAAACAGAATATGAAAATGATAAAACAAATAATATGCGAGGATTTAGTTATACTAACGATGGAGGAATACATATAGGTTGGAGTGATTTAAGAGTGGATGATCCCAAACTCAAGACATCATTAGGACGCCTGTAAAATTATTAACTTATGTTATTTATGGTTTATGTGTTAAAATTAAACAATCTTTATCACAAGTATCATCATACGTAATAATAACAAAATCATCATCTTCCTCAAATACTTCTGTTTTGTATTCGTTTATGGATAAACTATCATAATATTCGCCAATAGGATATCTTATTTTCATCATAAATGGTTCTTTTTTTGTATAACAATAATGAAATATATAAAATGTTTCGGTTTCTATTTTCAAAAGTCTTTTTGCTTTTGCTAATGTTGTAAGACCTCCAACCCAACCATAATGTTTTGTTTCACTTAATACAATGTGTTGTCTTTTCATTTTATTTATTATAATATTAAATCTTTATATTTTAATTTTATATTTTAGTTGGATTACTTGATAATAAAATAATACTGTCAATCATTAAATTGTTTAATTATCAATTTTTTTAACCTATTCTCTCATATATAATCTATCTTTAACACTTGCTCTACAATTTGGACAGGTTTGATTAGTTTTTATCCATTTACAAACACACATTATATGTCCTAATTCCTTTTTACAACATATACATTTAACTGTTTCTATATTTGAATCATCAATTTCCTCTAAACATATTAAACAAGTTTCATCAACTTTTGATTTATCAACAACATCAAAACCCAAAAATGTAATTGCATAATCTCTTCTTTTAATTATATCAATAATAATATTTATTTTTTTGTGTAAATCTTTAATTATTCCGGTGTCAATATAATCTTCTGGTCTAATATTTGCTATAATCTCATTAAACTCTTTGATTGATGCATTTTGATTTATATTGAAACAACTAAAAATAATCACCAAAATTAAGTTTAATTTTACCATTGTATTGGGTGTCGTTTTAATTTTATACAAAATGTATTTCTTATATTTTTTAAATATATTATATACTTCTAAATAGTTACGATTAT
>Ga0114967_10003270_pt1 | contig 13353 bp, 15 predicted proteins | sample M_130628_MF_Meta_FD_92639 | JGI IMG/M metagenome (GOLD analysis project Ga0114967, IMG submission 92639) | Freshwater microbial communities from Lake Montjoie, Canada to study carbon cycling - M_130628_MF_MetaG | ecosystem: Environmental > Aquatic > Freshwater > Lake | place: Lake Montjoie... | reverse complement strand
ACCCGCCGGTCTGGGGAGGTTTGGGCATATCAATCCCGGCCTTGCTGGCGAGAAAACCGACAAGGTTGCTTAGATCGCCCGGCATACCGCCTACAGCGCTTAGAATTTGCGCCGCCGTTGTTTCAACCGCGCGAGCGCCATTGTTGATGCCCTTGACCAAAGGCGAGCGAGTGTCGGCGTCCTCAATGACATACCCGCCTCGCGCTTCTGGCACGCCGTATCGCTTCGCCATATCCTTTAGGTCAGGAGATGCGTCTACAGTTCCGGGCAAGGCATCTTCAATTACAAACGGCATTACTGCGGCCTGATTATCTTTCCGGGATAGGACGGGCTTGTGTACGTGCCATCCGCCTGCCTCACGGCGTCGGGCGGGAGGCTTTGAATTACGTTGGCCATTGGCTTGGGTGCGGTGGGCGCACCCGGAATTTTCGGCGGTCCGGCGTTCAAATCCTTAAGGAGCGCGTCATACTGGTTCTGCTTTGCGCCAAGCTCCGCCAAAGCAATCCCCGCGTTGGGATCGCTTTGCAGGCCCTTGAGCATCGACCTATAGGACTCGATGTTGCCTTTGTGCTTGGCCTCGATGCGCGCAATAAGCAAAGGAGCCGCCTGTGGGTTCGTCTTAAGCTGCGGCGCCATCTTCTCTGCAAAGTCGCGGTCGCTATTGGAGGGGTTCGCGCCGAAGGCCTTGATAACTGAGCGTGTCAGTTCTTTAGATGCAGCGTCATAGTCCGCACTGGCTTTGGCGTTATAGAACTGGTTCACCGTGTTGGGGTCCACGCCCAAGCCGACAAGGACGTTCGAGACGGTCTCCTGTGCTGGGGCCAAAGCACCGGGCTTCAGGCCATCATCTAGCGCCTGCTTCATACGCCCAAGCGAATAGAGCGACTCAAAGCTGCTCATAGCGTTGGTGCGGCCTTCTGAGAGGGCGTTGCTCGAAAGCTCTGTCAGCGCCTTGGTCTGGGGCGTCATGTTCACGTCAACACGCGTTGAGGGCTCGCGGACTTCAACCCCGCCGGACTTAAGCGCCGCTTCAATTTCGTCTTGCTGTGTGGCCGCGTTATAGGAGCGTGTTGGGCCAGCCACGGGCTTAATCGTGACTAAATCAGCCTTGGGCGCAGGCTTGGCAATGGATGGCGCAATGGTCTGCAAATTAGATCCGCCCGGACCCATCGAGACAATCGACTCATCATCCTTCTTGGTCATGATTTTGGGCGGTTCCGGGAACACGCTAACAATCGCGCGAGCCTTAGCCGTCTCAGGATCTGCCAGTGCCGCAAGCTTCTGCTGCGCAATCATTGGCATCTGCGGGCCACCGCTCTGCCCGGACTGTAGGCCGCGCAAGAGAGCGCCCAGGGCTGACTCCTGAGTCTGTTGCTGCTCAATAGCCTTTTCCTTCAGGCCATAGTTTTGCAGCCCCGCCATCGTTTGCGGGATCAGGATATTGCCTAGCGTGGTTCCAAAGTCGCCGCCTTTAGCCGCCACTTGCGCCTCCTTTAGCAGCCATGGTCTGCGGGATGATGGCGTTGCCTACCATTTTGCCGAAGGAGCCATTGCCGTCCTGACTTCCCGTCTTGATGGCCATAACGTCGTATGTGCCGTCCTCCTTTTTGGGGAGTTCACGGTAATGCGGCATCATGGGCGAGCCTGTCGGGTTTGCGAATGTTCTGGCCGCGTCCTCTTTTGATTGGCCCCAAAAATTTGGGTTAATCATCGCGGCCTGGCTCCATGGGTCACCTGGGGAGCCACTTCCGCTTGCTAGTGCTTTAAGCAGTGCGTTTATGTCCATGTGAAAACCTTACCCGAGTGAAAGGCCGCCGCTCTTGCCAGAGCTTGAGCCTGTGCCGGAAGTGGTGCCGCTTGAGGTGCCGGAGGTGATGCTTTTTAAGATGTTCTCAAGCGTGGTCTGCGTGCTGCTGTCATTGGTGGCGGTTGACGTGCCGGTTGAGGTGCCGGTTGAGGTGCCCGCGCTAGTTCCTGTGTTGACGCCCGCGCTTGTTCCGGTGTTGGACTGACCAAACGCCGGAACTTGGCTTCCCAAGAAGCCCGCGAGATTCGCAATGCCTCCCTGCGATAACGAAGCGTTAGTGTTTGCCGCCCCGGTCTGCGCGCCGTACTTAGCCCCGAGGTTGTTGGTCCAATCCCGGATCGCCTGCATGGAGAGGTTATCGTTTACGTTCTCTTGCCCAGCGTTGAACATTTGGGCCTGTTGCTTGTTGCCAACGTTTTGAACGTTTGCCTGATATTGCTGCGAAGCGTCAGCCATCGCCGGGGTAAGCGCAGTCTTGAACGCATCCGAACGCAATCCGCCCAACGTGCTGCCAAGGGCGCGCGTGTAGTCGTCGGCCAACTGTCCAGCGGCAACACCCTCACGCCCGTTGCCCATCGCCCCGCCGTACTTGGCTTGAAGCTCGGTTAATCCCTGCTTATAGCCCTGCGTCAAATCGTTGCGGGTGGCGTCTACGACTTGCGACAAATACGGGTTTTGGTAAGCGTCCGTGTAAGTCGAGGCCGTGGGAGACACAACATAATCGGGGTTGGCAATCGTGTGGGCTTGGTGGTTATCCCCCACATACTGCGACATAACCTGGCCGCCGTAATCCAAGGCGTTGCCGTAGTTCTGAGCGGCATTAGTGTTGATGCCCATCGCCGCCAACTGCTGCGGGGTCAGGCCGCTGTTACCAGACACAAGGCCCTGAAGCAAATCAGAGACAGATCCAAACCCTGCGGTTGGGGTCGCGGTCGTGGTGCCCGTCTGTGTGCCGTACTGCGATCCGGTCTGTGTGCCGTACTGCGATCCAGTTTGCGAACCGGTCTGCGTTCCAGTCTGCGTGCCCGAGGTTACGCTAGTGCCGGTCTGGTTCTGCGTCGTGTCCGTCTGCCCAGACGTGGAGCCGCTCATGCTTCCGCTCTGGTTCTGGTTGCCGCTTTGACCGCCCTTGCCGACCGCCATCTTAGATGTCCTTGTGCATGTAGACGCCGCCTCGGGTCCAGTCAGATGGAACACGCGACCAACCCGCACGCCCGGCCCCGAGGATGCGGGTGCAGCCGTTTTCTTTGGCGAAGGGGATCAGTTTCTCGGTTTCCATCTTCCTCAGTTCCTCAAGGTCGCCGCCGCAGATAAACACGCTCAAAATCTTCATGCGGGGCATTTGGATAAACTCAGTCACCGCAGCGGCATTCTCTCCAGCCCAAAGCCGAAAGTGACCGGCTCCAATCATCAGGCACACATCATCAATCGTGTGGGTGCCCTTCGTTTCAACTAGCGCCGGCTCAAGTATCGGCTTCGCCTTATCCCAGGCCGCAAACAGACTCAAAACGCCATCCCTGTATCTTCAATGTCCATTGTCAGTAGTCCGGTACGCATAAAAGCCGGGGAGCTGTTCCCGTAAAACCGGTAGCCGACGAACCTCCCAATAGGCGGTCCCGCCAACAGGTCTAGTTTCTCGGTTGCCGAGGTAAAGTCGAATGGTCCCGTCGAAACGGACGTGCTTTGTGCGTATTTGTAAGCCGAGGCGCGCATGGTCGCGCCGCCCATTAGGCCTGCGAAATCGGGGTACAGGCTGTTGACCTTGTAGAGCGTGTCGCCGTTGCCAATCTTCAGCAGGCCGGTTTCCAGCGACCAGGAAAGCGCGCCCCCATTAACGGTGCTACCCTTCTCATGAAAGTAGATGTATCCGTCCGTGTGAGCAGCTACCGGGAAGCCCAAAATGCTCGCGTCAATCCAAGCGGTGATGTCAAAGGTGCCGTTCGCGAAGCAGCCCACAATGCCGGGATTAGTCCCTGGCGGGGGCGCGATGGCTTCCTGGGTGCAAAGCAGGGTGTAGCGGGAGCATTCGTTCCCATCCCGTGAATCCGGGTAGAACCAAGCCACCTCGTTAAACTTGCCATTCGGGCCAGCGTAAATCTTGTCCTGCTGGACCGCCGCGATGTGGTCGAATACGTCCTTGGACATGGTGGACTTAATCAACACCGGTACCCCGCCCGAATAGGCGTAAGTGGTGCCCTCGGGGGTCATCCAATACGCCCCGGTTCCAAGTACCGCCGCAGCGTTGGCCCCAATGAGCCCGCAGTTCACGCCAACAATCCGGGGGCTGTAGACAATCCCGGAGTTGTTCACATAGGTCAGCGCGTACAGGGCTTTGTCGGTCCAGATGAGGATTTCGGTCCCGGCGACCTTGGCGGCGACGATCCGGCTTCCGATGCCAAGGGTGATGTAGCTTGAAAGGTTGGTGCTGGAAGGCGTCCAGATTTGTTCACCGCCCACCGTGGAGCCAATGTCGGACCAGCGCACATGGAGTGGGTTAAAGTTGCTGGTGGCCGCTTCCACGGTCCCGCAGGCCATAACGAAGCCCTCGGGGGTTACGAGGACACAGGTATTCGTGGTGGGTGCGTTCGGGACAACTTCAGCCTGGGTGTACTGAGTCACCGAAACGGTATCGATGGTCCCGGTAAAGCCTGTGCCGGTGAATGCCAAGGTCTTAGCGCTGCCCGCGTTAAAGAACGTGCCTTCGTAGGTGCCGTTTGCAGCAAGGGCAGACCAGCCGGTAACGTTTGTGCCGCCCACTGATACAGCTACAGTTCCGGCAGCAAAGGCGCTCAGCACGAAGCGAATGAGGCAGAAGCAATTGGCGGGTATTGTGATGCTCTGGGATAGCGCCGTGTTTGACAGCGTTGCGGTGACCGCGTTGGCTCCATAAGCCCACCCCGCCCCCAGGGTCCAACCCGTCGCCGAACCGGTAAACGTTCCATTCGTGACAAGCTCAGCGTTTGAGGTTGTGGGTCGCCATTCGTAAATCTTCCCACCACGAGGCGAGGCGATGAGGTTCTGGACGTAGTTCCCAAGGCTCCAAGTGCGGGCGGATACGTCAGAGCCAGTCGCGGGGCTACTGTAGGTGCTGCCAGTCGAGTAAACGCCCGTTCCGTACCCAAGAGCGCCGATGGAGTTGACCAGGCCAGGCGCGAGAAATTGCCAATAGTTTACGGTCGCGGCAGTAGGGCCAGCGTTGCTGGTGGCGGTCTGGGCTGCAGTGAAGGTGAACTGATTCGCCGTGACTACGGACGCAACGATATACCAAGGGCTTGGGGTCGTGGTCGAAGCCGAAGCGGTGTTGATCGTCACACCGCCCACGGTCGTGGTCGTGGAGTTGAAGAACCGGAACGCCTGCCCTTGAACCATTCCATGAGCAGTCCAGTCGCACGTCACAACGGCGGAACCGTTTACCGTAGTGATGTTCACGGCCACATTGCCGCGCGCCACAACGGGAGTGCAGTCATAGGGCAGGCTGTCCGTCAGGGCGTAGAGGTTGCTGTTGGTGCCCGCCGCAAGCCATTTGACGGTGCTAATATCCGCCCACGCATGAAGCGCCCGACAAGTACCGGTCAGAGCCGTGGTTGATAGGTATTCCCACCCGCCAAACACCTGCGGCAGACCGCGCACAAAGCGAATCTTGTCAGACGATACGAAAAAGCCCTCCGCTTTCGCGGGGGTGTCGTCAACATAGACTCCTGGGTTAAGGGGGATTTTGGTGAAAGACATTAGGCTTTCGGCCAATTCCCCAGCGTTGCGGTCAAGTCGGCGTCGTTCTGAGCGTACAGATCAAGGAACTGCTGCTTGGTGAGGGATACCGGCTGCGCTTCGACCGATGGCGGGTCGGGATGCTCGATTGTTTCGGTCGTCCCGTATTTCGGATCGGGAACTGGCTCACCATCGCTATCAAGCTGCGGCTGATCCGTTCCTTCGATCAGAAGATACTTGTTGTTGTATGTGATGACTTCGATCATGACGTTACGCTCTCAGCCGGAATGCCGGCACAAGTGGTGTCACCGAGGCAAACGCCACACGCAATGTGGCTGTTGGAGCAACCGCAGTTGATGGGGCCGCGCCATATGCTGTGTCTACGTAATGCGCGACAGGCATGGCGTTCGCGCCCCAGTTAGTGCCAGAGTCGTTAATGCTGCCGATGACGGAGTAGTTGTTGATCCCAAGCGCCGAGCCAACGGCGGTCGCTGCCGGGAATGGCGACATGCCGTACATGGATGTTGCTGAGTCGTGCCATATAGCGCCCCAATATCGGCCAGCAGACGCCGCCCAAGATGAGGTAAGCGTCTGATATGCACTCGCCGCGCCAAGCGTGACTTCCCCGAAGTCTTTCGCGAGCGTGCCGGGACCGCCAGATGAGCCGTCATCATTGAAAAACATGATGCGGAATTTCTCGCCGCTGTCGCCAGCGCCTTGGTTGTAGGCGTTGACTCCGGCAAACGTGCGCGATTCGCTAATTGGCCAGTAGACGTAGTAGCAGCGGTTGGCCGTGGTCGTCACGGTACCGGTGTTGTCGGCATACCCAAGCGGCAAATATGTCGCCGTCGTGATAAGCCTTGGCAGCGGCGCTCCGTAGAAAGAACCAGATTGATTAAATAGACTCATAGGTCAATCCATCCTCTTGATGCGCCCGTGTAGTAAAAGAAGCCAATGCCCTCCCCGAGCGTCGCTTGCGGCGGGGTCGTGCTGCCGTAAAACTTCACGCTGTTTAGCGAGTGCGTGAGAAGCCCCGTCCCGAATTTAGCGAGTCCGAAAATGTCGCCAGCGGTCGGTGCAGCCGGCCAAACAACGGTGTATGAGGCGCTGGTTGTGTCGCAGGGCCACAGGGAGCCGACCGTCGCGGTGAAGCCGGCCGTTTGGTCAGGCTGAAGAACGAGGCCAAACTTGCCGATCACGTTCGCGCGGGTCTGATACTTCATCGCCCCGGCGGTTGCGTCATAAAGGGCAAAGCGATCCGTAGATGCGATATTCGTGGTTGCAAGGAGATTGGTGTAATCAAGCCCAAACTGCCGTTGCGCATTGCCTGTCGGGTTGAGGACGCTTGCGACAAGGCCACCATTAGTAAGCGCGGTGAACTTTGCCGACCCATACCCTGCCGTGGTGTCTGTGCCGCTGATGAGAATTGTTCCAGCGGTCGCCGGGAGGACCGCCGTAGCAATGGCGTTTTCAACAGCCGACCACGCCGGAATGTCGCGAGAACCAGTCGTGGGGCTAGTGATGCCCCCATAGTTGGGCGTGACGTTGTAAACATCGCTAGACCCATCGGTAGAGATGAGCGCGATGCGCCCAGTGGGGATCGCTACACCGGTGGTGGCGGCGAGTTTGATGGTCCCGGTGTAGCCGGTGTTGTTCCACAGGATGAAGCGCTTTGGGCGGCTCGGGATCGTGTAGCTAAAGGCAGCCGTGAGCGTGCCCGCGTTCCACTTCAGGAGCGCGACTTCCGTGGTGTTTGTGGTCGAGTAGTTAGTCTCAGATACGGTGGTGTCGCCGTTGATCGTGACCGCGTTGAACTTGCTCGCCAGATTAGAAAGCACAATCAGGTCGTTATTCAGGTTCGGGTCGCCCCAAGTGTTGAGGTTCTCCCCCGCCGCTTGAAGCTTGATGCCGATGTTGTTGCTGTCAGCAGAACTCATACGGCAGTTCCTTGGAGGTAGTACCAAGCGGTGCCGTTGCACACGGCGACAAACTTATTTCCCGCGCCATCGCTCACGGCGATCTGACGCCAAAGCCATTTCTTATCCGTAGGGGTTGGCAAGGTGGCGACCGTGTAGACCGGGAGCGGTCGGGTCCACAGTTGCTCAAGCGCAATCTCAATCGCCTGCTTGAAGCGGTGCGCCCAACTCGGTGCGGTCTGGTCGAGGTTAATCATGTGCCCGCCAGGAAGTTGCCCCAGCCATAGCCGGGACCGTTGCCAACCATCGCGGACGCTTCCGAACGCAGGCGAATGTTTTCAAAGCGCGAGGAATCTTGATCCGCGACCTGCATCATCCCAACGCGGAACATCTTCTCCCACGGGGCGGGGTTGAAGCTCGGGCCAAGCCACGGAGCCATGTGCAGGATTGTCCCGCCGAGGTACACAATCGGCGCGGCCTGCAAGAGCCAGTTGGTGCCCTGCGTGGCGAGAGGGCCAACTTGCTGGTAATAGTCGAGCGTGATCTGGAACGCCTGATAGGGAATCGGGTCCAGATAAAGGTTGCTGCCCTGCATAAAGAACGTCTCAGGGATGGACTGCACCCGCGCCGAGTCAGTCACGGAGATGGGAGCAACAGGTCGGCCCTTCAGTTCACGGCGGATGCCCGAAAACGTGATGTAAATGCGCCGGGTTTCCAGCCAGTCAGTTGGCAGGGCGAGAGTCTGGACGCCCGGAGTGCAAGTCAGCGTGGTAACGGCTTCCTGCGCGCCAACACGCAAGCCGTCTAGCTGATCCCCATCGCCATAGTTGATGGTGGTTTCGCACATTTGAACGCCAAGCGGCAGAACGTCCGCCAGGTCGTTACGGTGCAAAAACCCATTTTGCGCGTTAATCGCGGCGATGAGGTTCGTATAAGACGAAAGCGATAGTGCAGCCATTTATCGCCCTAAAAATAACCGGAGGGAGCAAATGAAGCCCCCTCCGGTGTGAACCCATAAGCAGCGACTACTTTTTGTCGCGGCCCTTGGACTTCTTGACCGCGAGGCGAGCGGCGGCGATTTCGGCCTTTTTGGCGTCGGTGACGACAAACTTGCCAATTGCGCCTTTTTCGTTGAACTTCTCGGCCATGTTGGTTTCCTACTAGCTCGAAATCTTGACGGCGAGTTCGGGGCGGATCGTCTTGTATCCGTAGAGGATGTCGATACGAGTCCCGATGGTGTCGGAGGTCATTGCGTAGTCGCTCAGCACGCGCATCGAGATGCCGTCCTGAACTTCGCGAGCGGCGAAGTGCAGACCCTTCGGCAGCACAAGGTCGGCAGACACGAAAGCGAACGCATCCTTGTGGAAGCAGAGGGACTGACGGAGAACACGCGAGGTGTTGCCAATCTTGGTCAGAAGCTGGCCAGAGATGGCGGTCGAAATCACGTTCTGGGTCGCACCCGACATGACAATCGAGGGCGAGAACGCGATGGACGAAGTGGTGGAGGTCGAGCCCACCACGTTGGCCGCAGTCACCACGAACTGCTGCAACACGCCGGTATCGGCCTTCGATTCCGGGTGAACACGGTTCAGGGTGGCGATGGTGAACACGTCGCCCACCACGAACGTACCAGGCGCGGTGGACTGGTTAACGGTGATGGTGGACTGAGCCGTCGCAGGCACAATCGTGTCCGTCACAATCATGGTCGAGGTGGCAGAGTGAGTGCCAGAGGTCAGGTTGGTCAGCAGGGTGTTTTCGTAGAAGTCAAAGCCACCCGTGCGGCCCATCATGCCTTCGCGGTACTGCTGCTTGATCGCGTTCGCGTCCTGGAACAGACCTTTTAGGGCGTTAACGAGGTCGGCAGAGTCCTGCGTGGTCAACAGGGCGGTGCGGTTGTCGTCCTGCGGGGCCAAGGTATCGTTAAGTCGCTGGCGAGCGGCCAGAATGTTGCTCATCGACACCGAGGCGTTCGTGGTGTTGTCGATGGTGTTGTAGACATCGTTCTTCATCGAGAGGGCGTCAGACTCAACGCCCGCCGCGAGAACGGCCATCGCCGGGGACAGGATGCGCTTGGAGAAGTCATCCAAGCTCAGGGCCAAGTCAGCCGAGGTAAACTCGGTGTCCACGCCCTTCTGGGTCGCCACGGTCAGAGTGACCGAGGATTCCACAACCGCCTGAGTGGTGAAGGTCGCGCCGGTACGGACGGTGTACTGGTTGGGCAAACGGATCTTCAGCGAAGAACCGATTTTCGCGCCCGCTACGGCGAACGAGTCGTCGTAGGTGCGGTTGATGTTAGCGATGAAGTTGAGCTTCTGGTGCAGGATGCGCAGGGCTTCCCGAGTCACCATCGTAGGCGTAAGGAGTGTATTCGCCATGGGGCTAGGTGTCCTTGAAAGGAGTTGAAATCGGTCAACTCGTCTCGGGATTTGCCTAGCCGCTCGGGCCTACGGGATTACCCGTGCCGTCACGCCTTCGCCTCTCGGGATCGAAGTATCAGCGTCCCATGGTGTCGGTCATGGGACGCTCGTCAACAGCTATCTACGCGCCAGTTGCGCCTGGCGTTTCTTCAGCCAAACATCGGGCGGGTCTTTGTCGCTCGGAATATTAGACGACGCCCCGGAGTTGGCACGAACGCGCGGGGTGGGTTCCGGTTCAGGCTCGCCAGCAGCCTTAGCCTTGGCAGCGGCCTCGCGGGCGGCAGCGGCACGTTCGCGCGCAGTCCTGGCAGCTAAGGCGTCCTCAATGATGGTGACAACGGCGGGATGTTTAAGCCACGGGCCGACCACATCAAGCGGCAGGCCGGCGTCAGCAACCACCTTCTCAACATTTTTGGCACGCTCGGGCGTCCAATTCTTAATTTTAGCCAGAAGTTCACGCTCTGCCGCCGCGTCGCGTTCCGCCTGGGTCTTACGGGACTGCTGCTCTAGTTCCTGCCCTTTAGCTTGGGCGGACTGAAGCACTTTCATGCGCTCGTTCTGAAGGGCGGTGTAAGCAATCTGGCCTTTGCGGGCGGCATCCGGGTCTTGCTCAGCCCACGTCATCCAATCCTGCGGGGTCAGCTTGGAATAGGCCGACAACTGCTTGTCGATGCCCTTCAGTTCCGCAACCTCATCAATCAGCGCGGCCTTAAGTTCTTCGGTCTTAACCGCCCGCGCCTCACGCTCGGCAATCTGCGCCTCACGGGCCTTCAGTGCTTCCTTCTCGCTCTGGACCGTCTTTTGCAGACCGTTCCACGCTTCCTTGATGGGCTTGGCGACTTTGTATTTCTCGGGGCCAATCTCAAGCTCATCTAAGCCATCGTCCTCGGATTCTGGGGTTTCTTCCTCAAGGACAAGCTCTTCAGGTTCGGGCGCGGGAACAATCTCGGTTTCTGACACTACGACACTCCTGGGGCTGCTTCGGATTGCGCGGCCTGGCTAGCGCCAAGCATTTTAAGTTGGGCCGAAAGCTGGGCTTCCTGCCTCTTCAATTCCAGTTGAACGCCAGCCTTTTGCCGCTCGATCTCAATCTCGGCCTGCGCCTTCAGGTGCATGACCGCAATGTCGGCCTGCGCCTGGGTCTGCTCGATCTGGGTCTTGTTCTGGGCGCGCTGCTGCTCAAGCTGGAAGTCCTGCTGAGCCTTCTGCTGGCTGATAGCCATCTGGGCCTGGGCCTTTTGCTGCTCGGCAACCACCTCGGGCGGCGGTCCCGGAGGCGGCGGCGGTGTGCCGTCGAAGATGGCCCTAGCAGCGGGAGGCATGGCTGTGGCGAGCATGGCCGTAACCTTTTCAGAGTCCGGCATGTCAAACATTCTGACCAACTGCGGGGCCAGGATCGGGGCGGTCATGGGCGCGGCGGAAACGATGGTGGACAGGGCATCCACGGCTTCCTCGCGGCGGGTCGTGTAGCTCGGTCCAGCCTCGACACTCAGGTCGTACTTGCCGGCAGAGAGGTTGAATACCTTGGTGCCGCCATTGGGCAGCGGAATCGGTTGGCCAAGCGGTACAGCCTGCACCTTGCCGTCATAGCCAAGGATGCGGACAACACGCTCGCCCGTGTAAACCTGGGGGATCAGCTCAAGCAGGATGCGGCCAATGCAGCGGATCGAGCGGTGCTGGTTGTCTGTGAAGTGGAAGGTGCCGGTGTCGGACTCATGCCGCTCCATCTGCTTGGCTTTGCCCGAGATGACGCGGTTATCCGGCATCCCAAGCGAGGGGTTGGAGATGCCGATAATGGCCTTCATGTCCTCAGACGCCATCATGGCTTCATTGATCGCGCCCTCGGGAGGGCCTGCGAACGGCTGGCGCATGGGCGGAATATCCCCGTCATATTCGATGAACGGGTAAGACTCCGTATTAACGTTGGTCCACTTTTCCTGGTCGGTTTTGAACGCGCCCTTCCGCCCCATCCAAGGCACTTTGGGAGCCAACGAGATAAGCTCGGTCGCCGTGGAACGGGAGAAGTTGTAGATGCGCTGGCTGTCCTTGGCGTCGTGGATCAGCGAGTTCATGTAGCGGCGTCCTTCGATGTTGAAGGAATCGCCCCAGAACGGAACCACGGGAATAATGGAGCCACGCCAGCGTTTCTCATCGAGAATGTCCGCGCCGGTAATCAGGCGGATCACAATCTCGTAGGACTCAGCCTCGCGCTCACGCAGGACCGTGGCCCCGGCAAGGTCAAACACGTCTTTGTTCTTGGCGTAAGTTTCCGCATCCACCACGTTGCCATCAGACAGCAACACGATTTTGCGGGTCTTGGACACCTTCTCGTAATACTTGGAAAGCCTTACGGCCCTGCCCTCAAACCACGGGGCCATGTACGCCTCGGACATATCAATGTCCGATTTCTTGGCCTTGTCGGGATACTTCTTCTCAAACTTCTCCTCGGGCATCACTTGGGAGATAAACGCATAACCCCAGTCCGAGGAATCGTAGCTTTCAGTGAAAGCGTCCCAATCCACAGCCAACGAGTTATGGACCGCGCCAATCTTGATTTCTTTGTCAAAACTATCGTCGCAGGCGTAGTCAACGTCCACGGTCGCAAAGCCAAACCCGCCCGAGGCTTGGTTATCCAGGGCGGTGTCATAGGCAACATCCGCGTCAGAGATGCTCTCAATGTGCCGGATTAGCCCGGACATAATCTCGGCGGTCTGCACATCGGCTTGGCTATCGACCGGGCGGACCTTGATGCTCGGGCGGTTCTGCCGGCCATCGTTCACAACCTGACGGATAAAAGACGGCATCCGGTTGATCGTCATGCAGGGACGCCCGGCAATCTGGCGGCGCTGGGCTATGTCTACCGGCCATTGCTCCCCAAGACGCCCGAACTTCATGTCGTCAAGCGCCTGGACCTTTAGCTCGGACCAGGCGTCTTGAGACTCAGCAAACCGCTCGCGGGCTTCGTGGAGGATGGATTCGCTCAACCGTCAAACTCCAAGCACAGGCCTTGCTCTACTTCAGTGCAGCGGAACGGATACCGGTCCTCTAGGTAGTTTTCAGGAATGCCCTTGGCCTTGAGCAATCCCTGGATGATGTGCCACCGCTGCTCATCGGTTTCGGACTTCTCGAAACCGCATGAGGTCAGCTCTTCGGTGTGCAGGGTGGCGCGCCAGACTTTGGGCAAGCGAAGCTCCTAGGCTTTCCCGGTAATGGTGTCGGTATTCGCTGCTCGGTCAACTCCGGTCAGCATGAACGGCTTCACGCTCTCCAAAAGCTGGCCGGGCTTGTCCTGCTCAATGACGGTCTTGGCGATTTCCAGGACGTTGCGCGCCGTGGCCTTGTAGAGCGTCCACATGGGCACAGCGGCGGGGGGGGTGATGGCAAACGCATCACCAGCGGGCGTGCCATAGACTTGCGGGGTGCCGGGCTGCACCAACATATCCGGGTCGCCTTTGAAGCTCAGGATCATCTGGCGGGCAAGCTTCTCGATAACGTCAGTCATTTT
>Ga0114967_10003267_pt1 | contig 13355 bp, 10 predicted proteins | sample M_130628_MF_Meta_FD_92639 | JGI IMG/M metagenome (GOLD analysis project Ga0114967, IMG submission 92639) | Freshwater microbial communities from Lake Montjoie, Canada to study carbon cycling - M_130628_MF_MetaG | ecosystem: Environmental > Aquatic > Freshwater > Lake | place: Lake Montjoie... | reverse complement strand
TATAGTTACTTCCTTCGTTGTAAATAATCTATAGTTACTTCCTTCGTTGTAAATAATCTATAGTTACTTCCTTCGTTGTAAATAATCTATAGTTACTTCCTTCTTTTACATATTTTCCATAGCTGTTTTTTCTCCATGACATTCGCGACATAATGCTACCAAATTTGTAACCTCATTACCTCCACCATGTTCTAATCTTATCTTATGATCAACTTCAAATGTATGTGATAATTTTTTATTACATTGACCGCATTTCCAATCCTGTATAGAAGCAACATATTTTTTCTTTGTTTCACTAACAGATCTTTTTACAGGTTTTAAAGCTAACATATTTCTTTGTTGTTGAGGAATTAATTGTGGATTATAATTAAAATTAGGATTTAGGCTAGAATTGAATCCTTCCATAAAAGTTCTTTTTGTAGATAAATCAAAAATAGGAGAAATCATATCTAAAGATGATTTATCAATTGGCATATATTTAATCATATTGTTAGTATATAATAATAAATTTTTGCTTTGTAATGGATTTCTTTTAATCATTAAATAAAGACATATAGCTATAAAACCAATAAACACCATTTTATAATATTTTTTATATGATAATAAAATTTTAGTATATTTTCCATCATGATAAGCGTTATATATTAAAAATGCGGTAACTCCAAATATTATTAATTCTAATCTCATATATTATTATAATATAATCTTTATTCTAAATCACTTGATAATTCTTCGTCTAGTTTTATTTTTATTAGAATTATTTTTATTAGATTTATTTTTATTAGTTTTGCCACCTTTTTTATAAAAGTTAAAGGTTTTAGTGTTTAAATTTGATACATTACTATCATTATTATCAATTACTTTATTTAAATTTGTTAGTTCGTCCACTAAAGAATCAACATTTATAGGTTGAATAGGATTTTCATATAAAAAATGTATTATAATATATTTTATTTTATGAATCATTTGTAATTGATATTCATTTAAACTTTCAAATGAATTGTATAATTTTTCAACTACTGATATATAAATCATAGTAAAACCCCAAATATCAATATTTTGTAAAAAAACTGTATTAAAATACTTTAATAATTCAAGTTTACCGTTGTTAGTATATTTATTTAAAATCTTGGATATATATTCTACAATATAATAATAAGTAAAATCGTATTCAATAACATGATTTCTTATTTTTTTATTTTTAATGGCAGTTAATTTGGAAATTGTTAATATTTTAAAAATTTTATTAATTGCGTCTAAATGACCAGGACCTCTAACATTATTCCAAATAAATATATAATTAATAACAAATTCTCTTATTTGAAAGTAATTTGGATTAGGGTTTAAACTAACAAAATTGTGATATCTTTGAATAAATTCTTTATTAAAAAGAATAGATGAAAATGGAACATTGTATTGAAAAGGCCTTCTATATAATTTTCTAGGAAAATCTTTACTAGAATAATGTATTATTGATAATCCCCAATCAATTAAACGAGTATTTAAAGTGTTATTGTTAGTTTGTACTAACACATTAGAATCTTTTATATCACAGTGATATACATTTAATTTATTCATAGGAATAATACCATTTTTTAATAAATCTATTAGTGAATTATTTAGTTTAATAAATTTATTTTTTAAAAACTTATTATCCATTTCAATAAAATCTTCAACATCTATTCCCCCATGAGGCATATTTAATGATAAAATTTTATCTAATGATTTATTGATATTTTTAACAGTAATATTTTTCTTTTTAAGTGCTTTACATTTTTTATTATATTTTTTAAGATCATTTTTTGTTAGTTTATTAGGTCTACATAGTGTAAATTTATCTAATAAGAAAAAATTCTCATAATTTGGTATAGTATTTAATATATTTTTAAACTTTTGTATTAGATTATATTCTTCAATTGCGTTCTTATTAATCATTAATTTACTTATTCTATTATTTCTATTTATTTTAGAGTTATTATTGGCACATTTCAATTCTGGTTTAAAAATACATCCAAAACCACCAGAAGCAATTACTTCTCCTCCTTTTTGATTTGTTGTCATATTATTTATTATTATAATATAACAATATTAAATTTATTTTTTTGTCCTTGTTAGTTTTTTTCCTTTATTTTTTCTTCTTTTTGATAGTTTTCTTTTACCTCCACCCATTAATAATGTAGCAGCTGCCATTGAACCTAATATAGCAGCAGCTTCTGCTCCTAACAATTTTTGCATGAATGGAGTAGATGTATTTCCTGTTGATTCTTGAATTATTGTTTCTGGATTAATAATTTGATTAGAAGGAATATCTAAATCGGTTTGGACAGATGTTAACAATTCGGAAACATTTTGTTGTAATTGAACTAAATTTTGAATATTTGATTCTAAAGCTGATTTCTTATTTTCATTAGTTTCATTATCTTTTAACTTGGTAAGAACATTAATATATGCGGAAATATTAACTAACAAATTAGTATTTAAATTTTGACATAAAGAGACAAGTGTAGATTTATCTACGGTAAGCGTAATTTCTTTTGAACTTTGATTTAAATTAGATTCTTGAGTAGTTTGATCATTTGAATTAGTTTGATTTGTTGAACCAGTTTGATCGTTTAAATCAGTTTGATCGTTTAAATCAGTTTGATCGTTTAAATCAGTTTGATTTGTTAAATCAGTTTGATCATTTGAACCAGTTTGATCATTTGAATTAGTTTGATTTGTTAAATCAGTCTGATCATTTGAATCAGTTTGATCGGTTAAATTTGTTTGATTTGTTAAATCAGTCTGATCATTTGAATCAGTTTGATCATTTGAATCAGTCTGATCATTTGAATTATTTTGATCGTTTAAATCAGTTTGATCTTTAGTTTCATTAGGAATATCTGAAATAACAGGTAGATTAACATGTTCGGGTGCCACAATTTCAGGAGGCTGTGAAATTGTTCTATTATCAATTTTTGGTTCATTGGTATTATTAATATTTTGTTGTATGTTGGACATATAATATAAATTAATATTATTAAATTGTTTATTAAATAATATTAAATTATTATTTATTGTATAAAAAAACTATCAATATGGCAACACTAATAATAACTAAAGTATAAATTAATTTTTCTTTCCATCTATAATAGTTTTTCATTTTTAGCTCTTTTGGTTTATATTCTTCATAATAGTTGAAATAAAAATCATTGAGAGTTATTTTTGGTTTTTCTAGTTTCTCATTAATTTTATTATGAATAAAATGCATCCATTTAATAAATGAATCTTTAGAATCTAAATAAGCTGTCACTGGATATTCATCCAACAAATTACTAAAATTATTTCCGATAGATTCATTTGGAATAAATAAAGGCAAATTTTGAACTAATTCATAATATTTTTTTTTAGTAACGGTATTTGGATGATGAGGATAAGAAATTGCTAATGTATGTAAAAAAAACCAAAAATGTGGTCCCCATATATTTGGTTCTAAACTTAAAGCAGGCATTTAATAAAAAACAACATAAAAACAACTTTATTTAAACATATAGAGGTTTAATGATAAAAAATAATTTATGTAATAATTGCGGTAAACAAGGTCACCAATTTCATCAATGTAAATTACCAATAACAAGCTATGGAATTATATTATTTAGATTTTGTGATAAAAGAATTCAATATTTAATGATACGACGTAAAGATAGTTTTGGATATATAGATTTTATAAGAGGAAAATATGTCCCAAATAATCATGAACAATTGCGGAATATTTTCAATGAAATGTCTATTTTAGAAAGAGAAAAAATATTAACTTCAGATTTTGAAACATTATGGAAAACAATGTGGGGAATAGAAGATTTGTCTAATCAATATAAAGGTGAAGAAATATCAAGTCAAAAAAAATTTGATCTTCTGAAAAATGGATTACAAATGGGAGCAAATAATGATACAGTTTCATTAGAAACATTAATAAATGAATCCGAAACAAATTGGAAAGAAACGGAATGGGAATTTCCTAAAGGACGTCGTAATTATCAAGAAAAAGATTTGGATTGTGCTTTAAGAGAATTTGAAGAGGAAACTGGATTATCAAAAAAAGAGATAAAAATTATTGAAAATGTCATGCCATTTGAAGAAGTATTTATTGGTTCAAATCATAAATCATATAAACATAAATATTTTTTAGCTTATACAGAAAAAATAGAAGATAATTTACAAAATTATCAACAAACAGAGGTCTCTAAGATGGATTGGAAAACATTAGATGAATGTTTAGATTCAATAAGACCTTATAATTTAGAAAAAAAACAATTAATAATAAATATAAATAAAGTATTACAAGAATATAGTTTATATTGATAATATATAAGTAATGAGTTTTGAATTTAAACTTAAGTCAAAAAAAGAAAAAACTAATATGGATCCAAAAAATAGAAATGATGAGTGTGATTTAAATGAAATAAATAACATTTATAATAAAAAATGTGGAAATAATAAAAAGCAATTAGAAATAGAATTAAAAAATAGAATAAGTTTAAAAAAAAATCCAGAAGAAAATAGCTTTTTGTATCCAGTATTAGATGACCCGAATTTTAATATAAAAATTGCTTTAAAAAAAGAATTTAGTGATACAAAATATGATGGTTCAATTTATAGTGTAAAAGAATACGCTACTGTTTTAAGTAATGCTGAATACGAATTATTACCACAACAAGCATTTGTACGAAATTTTTTATCATTTCAAACACCGTATAATAGTTTATTATTGTATCATGGTTTAGGTTCAGGAAAAACTTGTAGTGCTATTGGTGTTTGTGAAGAAATGAGAGATTATTTAAAACAGATGGGAATAAATAAACGTATAATTATAGTAGCAAGTCCAAATGTACAAGATAATTTTAAATTACAGTTATTTGATGAACGTAAGTTAAAAGAGGTAGATGGTATTTGGACTATAAAAGGATGTTTAGGTAACAAATTATTAAAAGAAATAAATCCAACAGGAATGAAAGGGTTAAAAAGAGATAAAGTAATACAACAGGTAAAAAATTTAATAAATGCGTCTTATTCGTTTCAAGGTTATTTACAATTTTCAAATGAAATTGTAAAAAAAGCGGGAAAACAAGATGATAATATAAAAACAAAAATAAGAAACTTACAAAATGAATATTCAGATCGTTTGATAGTAATTGATGAAGTTCATAATATAAGAATTTCAGATGATAATGAAAATAAAAACATAGCAAAAAATTTAATGTATTTAGTCAGTGTTGTTTCAAATATACGTTTATTATTATTATCGGCTACACCTATGTTTAATAGTTATAAAGAAATCATATGGCTTTTAAATTTAATGAGCATGAATGATCGCAGAGGAATAATAACAGTTTCAGATATTTTTGATAAAAATGGTGAATTTAAAAAAGACAAGGATGGTAATGAAGTTGGTAAAGATTTATTAATAAGAAAAGCAATAGGTTATATTTCATATGTAAGAGGTGAAAATCCATATACTTTCCCATTCAGTGTTTTTCCCGATCGTTTTGATCAAGCACATACATTCAATAGTTTAGAGGAATATCCAAAATATCAACTAAATGGTAGAAAAATTCCAAATGATAAAAAAATAACAAAATTAAGTTTATATGTGAATACTATTGGAGAATATCAAGAAATGGGTTATAATTATATTATTGATAGATTAAGAAGCAGAGAACAGATAAAAAAAGTAACTAGAAATGGAAAAGAAAGACGTTTAGCATCATTTTTATCATTAAAATCTTTTGGTTATACTGATTTACAAATTCCAATTGAAGCATTAAATATAATATATCCTTATGATGGTTTAGAAGATTTAGTAAAAAATATAAATCCGTTGGAACATATTCAAGAAGAAGAAGAAGATATAGATGATATTTCACCACAAATTGGTTATCCAGAAAAGGAAATTGTTGAAGAAATAGATGATATAATAAATAGTGGTCCGCAAATGATAAAACAAATAATACCAATTAATTCTGAATTAGAATCAGAACCTGGAGTTACGGAAGGTATAGAGGCTGATGAAAAATTATTTGATAGAGTTGTAGAAACTGATGTTAGAAATTTTAAAAGTTTACATGATAAAACAAAACCTGAAAAAATAAATAAAACAAATTCTATATTTGATACTTTAGATGAAGATTTAGAAGAAGACAATTTAAGTAATGATGTTTTATCTATAAACAAAAAAATAATGACTCCATACAAAGAACCAATTGTTAGTAAAATGAAAACAACTAGTTTCAAAAATTCTTTGATTCCAAAAAATAAAAAAAGTTCTGAAGGGGATCACATCATAGAAGGAATAACAGAATCAGATTTGCCAAATGATAATAAAAAGGGTGGTACAAACGATAGTAATTCAAAAAGTAATAATAATGAAAAATTATATATAGATCCAAAAGAATTAACAGGAACACAAGGATTAAAGAGAATAATGAATTATGTAGATTCAAAAACTCCAGCAATAAAAGGTGATTTTGAGTATAAAGAAGGAGTTACACGTGTTTTTAATACTAATGAAATAGGAAAATATAGTTCAAAAATAAAAAATGTTTGTGATTATATTTATGATAAAAGAAATAATAAAGTTTCAGATGGAATTATATTGGTTTATTCTTCATATATTGATGCTGGAATAATTCCTATGGCATTAGCATTAGAAGAAATGGGATTTACAAGACTTCAAAAACCTTTATTCAAAAAACCACCTTCACCAGTAGTTGACGTTAGAACAATGAAACCATCTGAATCTAAAAAAGATTTTAAACCGGCGCGTTATATTATGATAACAGGAGATCCTCGTATATCTCCAAATAATGATGCCGATGTAAAAGCAATAACCTCAGATGATAATATTAATGGTGAAAAAATAAAGGTAGTTTTAATTTCTCAAGCAGGGTCAGAAGGTTTAGATTTTAAAGCAATACGTCAAGTTCATATATTAGAACCTTGGTATAATATAAATAGAATAGAACAGATTAAAGGAAGAGCAGTGCGAAATTTTTCACACAAAGATTTACCATTTGAAAAAAGAAATGTTCAAATATTTTTATATGGAACAATTTTAAAAAATTCTGAAGAAGAAGCGGCAGATTTATATATTTATCGTATTTCTGAATTAAAAGCAGTAAAAATAGGTAAGGTATCAAGATTATTAAAACAAACAGCAGTAGATTGTATAATAAATCATGAACAAATAGAATTTACATCAGATAATTTTTTGAAAATAGAGGAGAATAGAGATATATTTCAGATTTTATCTGATCATCAGAAATTGGATAATTTTAAAATAGGAGATATGGATAATTCAGCAACATGTGATTTTATGTCATGTGAATTTAAATGTTTACCGGATATAAAATTAGAAGATTCAATATTAAATACAGATACATATAACGAGACTTTTATGTTAATAAATTCAGATAAAATCATTCAAAAAATAAAATCTTTAATGAAAATGCGTTTTTTTTATAAAAAGAAAGATTTATTTCAATTAATAAATATACCAAAAAAATATCCAACATCACAAATATATGCCGCTTTAACACAAATAATAACTGATAATACAGAATATATATTAGATAAATATGATAGGACTGGTTATTTAATAAATATAGGAGACTATTATTTGTTTCAACCTAGTGAGTTAAATTATAAGAACATATCAATATTTGATCGTTCAGTTCCAATTGATTATAAACATAATATGATACATTTTGAGATAAAATCAAATTTAGTAAAACCAGTTATAGATAAAAGAAATATTGAAGAAAATGTTATAGATGAAGAAGAAGATATTAGAGAAAGTAAATTAGATGGAAAGAAAGTATTGGAATTAATGTATGACAATTATAATTTAGCGCTGGAAACAACAAAAGTAAAAAGAGGAAATGATAACTGGTACCAACATAGCGGTATTATAATTAGAAAAATGTCAAAAGAGGATATAGTAAAAGCAGATTCAGAACAAGAAAGGTTAGAAATATTAGAAGATTTTTTAATAGAACATATAGTGGATAGTTTAATGATGAATGAAAAAGTAGATTTATTAAATTATATTTATGGAAATAAAAATATTATAGTTTTTTCAGATAACAAAATAAAAAATGAAAGAATAAAAAGATTTTTTGGTAAAGCAAAAAAATATTTACTTACAAAAATTATAGTCTCAAAAGGAATAACGGGCATAGTAATTTTTAACGGACCTTCTCGTGTTGAAAATTTGAATATATATATATTAGACAATAATAAATGGATAGAAGGAGGACAAGAAGATAAAAGAGACTTAGAAGATGCTATATTAAGAAAATATAAATTAAAATCAAATTTGAATCATTATGTTGGATTTATTGGGTTTGAAACTAACAAAAAATATATGGTATACAAGGTAAAAGATACAGAAAATGAACGCAGTACAGGTTTCCGGTGTGATCAATCAGGAAAAGATAAAATAATAAAATTATTAAATGATATAGAATCGGATGAAAAATATGCCTCTAAGCTTACAAAAGATGGTGCGTTTGAATTATGTGTTAGACAAGAATTTACATTGAGAAGTTTTGAAAGAGAGAAATTAGATAATAAAACATGGTTTTTAGATACTGAAACCGCAATAATAAATGAATTTGAAAAAAAGGAAAAACTAAAGAAATGATTTTTTTAAAATAAAATAAAATTGAAAATAAAATTAATTAAAAGAATAAATATATAAGAAATATATAATGGAGCCTGTTGTAAAAATTCCTAAACAAAAGTATAGACAAAAAGAAATAAAAACTGTTTATAGTCCTTGCCAGATTACAAAAAATATAATTTTACCAATGACGGCAATAGGTAAGAATTTACAACAAACATTAGAAAGTACAATTGCTAAAATGGTAGGTGGAAAGTGTATTGTAGAAGGATATGTAAAACCAGGGTCTATTAAAATAATAACATTTTCAAGTGGAATTGTAAAAGGAGAAAATATATTGTTTGATGTTGTATTCAATTGCGAGGTATGTTATCCAGTTGCTGGTATGAATTTAAATTGTATAGCAAAAAACATAACTAAAGCTGGTATAAGGGCTGAAAGTGAAGATGAACAACCAAGTCCTTTTATTCTATTTATTGCTAGAGACCACTATTATGCGAGCGACTATTTTAATTCAGTTGAAGAAAATGAAAAATTTGTAGCAAGAGTAATAGCACAAAGATTTGAATTGAATGATAAATATGTTTCTATAATTGCTGAATTGGTGCCACCTGTATATGGAAAGAAGGATATAAAACCAAGACTTGTATTAGAATAAAAAATTATTTATTTTTTTGTCCTCGTTCTAAATTATTAATATTCGTATATTTAGGTTCAAAATAGTTAATAACTTTATCAACTATTAGTTGGGTATCGGAATTGCCACATGTGAATACATCTAAAGCAATATAATTATATTCTGGCCATGTATGAATACTTAAATGTGATTCTGATAATAAATAAATAGCAGTAAAAGCACCCTTATTATCAAAATTATGCCATGAAATATTTAATAGTGAAATATTAGCTTGATCAAAACATTCTTTTATAAAAGAGTTCCATTTTTCAATAGATTCATCATTTTTATTAATATTAATAAATTTATCAGAATTTATATCAAACATATCAACGATAATATGTTTTCCAATCATTATAATAAATATTACAAATAATTAATAAAAAAATCCTTTACGAATCTTTTTAATAAACGTTTTATAATAATAAAAAATTTGTAAACTATTTAAAGCAAAAATAATATATATTTATAAATGGAAGTAGAAATTGAAGAATATGATTATGCCAAGTTAAATAATATTAGAGAACAAATAGAAAATATGTCAAAATTTAATCAAATAGAGATTCTTAGGGTATTAACAAATTATAAAGATGTAATTATAAATGAGAATAAATATGGAATTCATATAAATTTAAGTGAATTACCTTCAAAAATAATTAATGATTTATTAATGTATATAAAATACGTAAATAATCAAGAATTATATTTGAATAATGCTGAGAAAGAAAAAGAGAAATATAAAAATACATTTTTTTTAAAAGATAATAAAGATATCACTACATAATACGTAAATATGCTAACAGAATTAAATAATATTATTATAAAGAATGAATTAGTTATTGAGGAAATACAAGATTATATGTTTACTTCAAAGAATTTAACAAGATATACTAAACATATGATCAATAAAACAACTCCATTAAATCAATCTTTTTTAAAAGAAAATAAATATAATAAAAAAGAACTTAAAGAAAATTATGAAAAGGATAAAAAAAAAATATCAGAAAAAAATTATAAACCGAAACAAAAAGACTCCTTATTTTGGTGTTTGTATATTTTAAAACACGGTTATTCAAATTATGAAATAGAGATAAACAACCAATATTTTGTTATAGAAAAAAAGGAAAAATTCAAATACATTGAGATGTTAAGAAATAATAAAAATATAATTAAATTACACAAAATTAAACCATTTACTGAATTAGAAGATGATTTAGCAAATAAAGATAAAATATCTGTAAAGACATTTTTTGCTCTTTGTATTCTTGAAAAAATTAATGTATTATTAGTTGACAAAAGAAAAATATATGAAATAACATGTATAGATATTGACAATAATCATCCAGTTAATATTATTCATAGAAATAGTAATACTTTGGAACATTATATAGAATTAAATGTTACAAATGATGTTATTAATAATTATAGAAATACATATTATAAAATGAGTAGTTTTGATTCATATTTAAAAGCGATGAGTTCCTATAAATTAGAAGAATTAATTGATTTATGTAAAAAATTAGATATAAATATTGGAGTAAATAATAATGAAAAGAAAAAGACAAAAAAAGATATTTATCAGCTTTTAGTGTTAAATTATTAAAAAAATTGAATAATAATTATAACGATGTAAAAAAAATATGTATAGGTATATATATAGAAAATGATTAATCAAGGAAAGAACAATTATGTTAAAAAAGCTAATAGAAATGAAATAAATCCAAAAGAACAACTAAATGTTATTTCTCAATTTTTATTAAATAATCCAAATAGCAAATATAATCAATATGAAATGGAAGCTAAATTCGGAACACGTGGAATTAAACAAATTACAAAATTAGATTATGATAATGTTGTAAAAAAACTTAAATCATTAGGATTTTATAGTACAAATGAAGTCGGTATTTATAGTTTAAAAATACAACCAGAATTTCTAGATGTTAAAACAGGTGAATTTAAAACTTCGGGTGATTTTGATAGATTTCGTATTGAAATTGAAGGTTTAAACAATATACAAGAATATTGTAAAACAAATAATTTAAAAATTATAAATGATAAGTCTCCATATAATGTAAAAATATTGAGAAAAATGGATGTAAAAAAAGATAATGATAATTTTATTCAAAGTGCTAATTTTGATGATTTTAATTTTCGTGTAACATTAAAAAATGAAGAAACTATAAGTAAAACTGGAAAAATTGGTCTAGAAATATTTGAAAACTGGAACAAATCAAAAAAAGTGTTTAGATATATTAATCGTGTTTCATTTATACATAAAGACTTTTCATCTTTTCAAATTGATTTAAGTATTGTTAGAAGTTCTACTAAAAATTCCGAAGAAAGAGGTAGAATGATACAAACATATAATATTGATGAATCTAATGTATTTGAAAATCCAGAAGTTTATGAAATAGAAGTAGAAGTATTAGATAATGCTAAAAATGTCTTTAAAGAACCAAGAGATTTATCAGATAAATTACAAAAAGTAATAAAAAATGTATTATGTGGTTTACAAAGGACAAATTATCCTATTTCATATCCTGAGCAAAAACAAGTAATACAAGATTATTTAAAATTGTTATTTGAACAAGATTATTTAAAAAAAGGAGAAAAATATATACCCAAAGACAGGATATATCCTAGTGATTTTATAGGTCCAGGTTTAAAAACGTTAGAACTTCAAAATGTTGCTCCTATTAGTAAAGAAGTTATTGTTCCAAATATAACTGATCCATATTCATATTGTGTTACTGAAAAAGCTGATGGAGAAAGACATTTGCTTTATGTTAATAATCAAGGTAAAATATATTTATTAAATATGAATATGAATATTATATTTACAGGCGCAAAAACAGAAGAAGAAAAATGTTTTAATTCATTATTGGATGGTGAGTTAATTTTACATAATAAAGCACAACAATTTATAAATACATTTGCGATATTTGATATTTATTATTTAAATAATAATGATATTAGAGCTAGACCATTTGTAAAAACAATTCTAAAAGATGAAAAATATTTTAAGGAAGGCTCTCGTCTTCCATTAATGAAAGAATTTATAAATAAATTAAATCCTATTAGTATTACTTATAAAAAACCAGAAAATAAAAATATTGTATCCAATATTATAGATAGCTCTATATCTAACAAAAGTCCAATAAAAATTATCGCAAAAAAATTTTATCCATCATTTGATGAAGTTGTTGAATCAAAACAGCAAGATAAATATAATATTTTTGAAGCTAATAATTATTTATTGAGAAGAATAGCAGATAATTTATTTGACTATGAAATTGATGGATTAATATTTACTCCTACTCTTTTAGGTGTTGGTGGTAATAAATTTTTAGAAGCTGGTCCTAAGAAAAAAATAACATGGCAACATTGTTTTAAATGGAAGCCATCTGAAGCAACTGCTACATTTCCAAAAAGTTATAATACTATAGATTTTCTAGTAATAACGAAAAAAGGCCCAGATGGGTCAGATATAGTTACTCCTATATTTGAAAATGGTATAAATGTCTATGAATCTACTCAATACAACCAATATAAAACATTAATTTTAACTGTTGGGTTTGACCAATCAAGACATGGATATATAAACCCTTGTCAAGATGTTCTAGATGATAAATTTATTCCATATGGTGAAAAAAATGTTGATGAATCTGAAGAAGGATATAAACCAAAACAATTCTTTCCTGCGGATCCCTATGATCCGCTTGCTGGATTATGTAATATAATGTTAGAAATGGATTCCAATGGTTCTTATCAAATGTTTACAGAAGAGAGACAAGTATTTGAAGATTATACAGTAGTAGAATTTAGGTATGATATATTGAAAACAGGATTATGGAAGTGGATACCAATGAGAGTTAGATATGATAAAACTGCGGATTTTAGAGCAAGACAAGGTGTTGGAGCAAATGATTATAATACAGCCAATAATAACTGGCATTCAATACATAATCCAGTAACAGAAAAAATGATAGCAACTGGAGAAGATATTCCAGGAATTGAAGT